>Ga0256847_1000075_pt1 | contig 67171 bp, 47 predicted proteins | sample TeddybearmetaG_FD_189099 | JGI IMG/M metagenome (GOLD analysis project Ga0256847, IMG submission 189099) | Hydrothermal vent microbial communities from East Pacific Rise, Pacific Ocean - Teddybear | ecosystem: Environmental > Aquatic > Marine > Hydrothermal vents | place: Pacific Ocean: East... | reverse complement strand
TTTTCTAAATCTATACTCCTTAGTAATTCTAAACTCATAATTGACACACAATCTAATACATATTATACTAATATAACATATATAGACCATGATTTCTTTTTACCACCCCGTTTTGAGGGGATACAGAAAGAATGTCTAACTTATTGATTATCAGTAAAATGGTTTTACTTACATATCAGATATATCTGGAAGTTGAGTATTGAGTTCCTGTTATACAGTAGTTATCCATAATTAAAAACAAATGAGAATAATACCAGAAGAATTGCTTGCTTGTCCAATATGGGTAACATTTGAGAATGGTTCAAGTGGAACAGGAGTTTTGTTTGATATCGGTGAAGTTATGTTTTTGGTAACTGCAAAGCATGTTTTATATGAAGATGGAAAATTAAGAGGTGATAGTTGCAGATTAATTTGTCAGACCAGAGTTTCTGAAGATGATAATATGAAAATATTCAGAACAGAATTTAACGATAAGAATGTATTTTTCGACCAAAAAAAAGATATTGCTTTTATTGAGATTGGAAGGCATGTTGATGGCAAATTACATTGTACAAAAGGCACAAAAGTTGAGAAGGAAAACAAACTTAATACAACAGGCATGTATCTTTCCCATTGCAATCTTATTGAAGACGCATATGTAGGGAATGATGTTTACGTCTTTGGCTATCCAACATCTATTGGGTTGAAAAGATTGCCCCAATTCGAGTATACAAAGCCGCTTGTACGAAAAGGAATAATCTCTGGAATCTACAAAACAAAGGAAACCTTAATAATTGATAGTGCTGTATATTATGGTAATAGTGGAGGACCCGTTATTATGGCAGATCCAGTTGAAGGAGGTGATGTACATTATAAAATAATTGGAATTGTATCTGAATTTATACCTTACGAAGAGAAGTGGATTAATCCAGTTAGTCATCTCACCAATCTACAACATTATAATTCTGGATATGCCGTTGTAATACCAGTAAACTCTATTTTGAATTTACTATCTTCTAACGGTTATGAAATAAAGTAAAAATGAATTTGGATGAGTTATTTACAAAACTTGATTTAGAATATTCAAATCAATATATTAATCTTGAAACTTTTAACTTCAGGACACTGAGTAGTGAGAAATTGAAACAACCGAAGTACTTGTTTCGTGGTGAGAAATCCATTTACGCAACAACAAATACAACTCTTAAAAGGCTATTAAATGACAAGGGGCAAAATTTTGTGAATAAATTAAAAGTAGTTAACCTGAGATTGTATGAATATTTAAAATTGGCTATATGGAATCAAAACATTTCTGATGATTCTGATAGCAGCATTGAATTGGCTATTGTTGGAATTATGCAACACTATGGCTTTGAAACTTCATTTCTAGACCTTACTAGTAATTTAAAAGTAGCATTAAATTTTGCAGCACAAGGTGAAGTAGGCAAAAAGGGTCAATTATTGGTTATTGAATCAAAGAAATTGAATAATAATCCAGTTAATTATTATTTCGATTTAACAACATCCATTGGATTAAGACTTAAAAAACAATATTCATTCGTCCTTTGGGATCAGCATAGAAATTTGGATTTATCCAATCAAAGCTTTTTAACAGTAAACAATGGAGAATGGTACGAATTTGTACTAACAGAAAAAGATAAAACATTTTTTAGTGAACACAGTCTTCTAAAAACGAATGATGATAAAATTGCTTCCTTAATAGTGGAGTGGTGGAATTTAGGAGATCTAAATAATCTTGAAATAGATTCTGAAATTAAACTACATATTGATGCCAAAATTCATGCACTGAACTAAATAGAATAAAAATGGATAACAATATATAACAGATCATATCTCCTCGTACCTCAGAGAGACGATCGTTATAATTATACGGTAGCATTAAGAAAATAATATATGCCTGAGAAGAAGAATAATCATTACATACCAAGACTAATATTAAAAAATTGGATAACAACAAATTCTGATAAAAGGAAAGGTGTTCATGTTCTAGATACAGTGAAAAATAAAAGGTACTTTTCTTCATCCGAGGGAAAAAGGGGGTTTTCATTTGCAATCGGGAATGACTTATATGTACCAAAAATTGAAGGTAAAAGACGAGTTGAATTAGAAGATTGGTTTGGAGGCTTAGAAGCTACACTTGCCAAAACTATCGTGAAATTACGTTCAGATAAAAAAGAATCTTTATTCAATTCTGAGCAAGAAATGACAAAGTTTGTATTAGCACTTTTTTCATTTAGACACAGAACTAAATATGTAATTGATAAACACAGGAAATATTTAGATGAAAATCCAGATAAATTGAAATTAATAAGTGGAAGGGCTGATGACAACAAGGAATTGATTCTACTTGAGAACATTGTTAATGCGACAAAGCATGACACAATAAAACTTGCAAATTTTGAAATAGTCGTTATGAAGTCGAAGGGAACAAGTTTAATTATGGGAGATATGCCATTTCTAGAAAATGTCGTTAACGGTTTTAATTTTTTACCCATAACTAATAAAATCTTCATAGCCTTTAGAAGTACAAGCGAAAAGTCGTTTTACAATGTCGAAGAACCTGGAGATGAATTGATAGAGTCTTTGAATTTTGCCATAGCGTCAAACTCAAGATACTGGATTGTTGCAGATAACATTTCTCAAATTGCAAAATATGAACAAGAACTAAAAAACAATGAAGACAATGAACCAACATATACACCAATGACTTTTCCGATGAGAGGAAGTGTTTATAAATAAAAAGTGAATGGCTACCTAACAATAGATAAAACAGAAGATTTGCTATCGCTGCATCCTCTGTTTTTCAAGGGACGTTAGCTATAATCAAAACTGATAAATTATTAGCAATGAAAGAACATTTAAAATGGCAAATTGGTGAAGATGCTGTTAATGCTATTGCCGATTTGACGTTTTTTAAAAACTGGTGTTTCCCAAGTCCGAAAGATGAAAGTCGAGGATGTTATCCAACATATAAAAAGAATGACAGAATCCGAGAAGTTTGTTTATAGTTTAAGCCAATTAGCCTTTCTTAGTCTCTGGAGTCACGCAAATCCAATTGGCAAAAAGAATAAAGAACTGTGTGATGTTCTTATTGTATGTGGGAACGATATAATAATAATTTCGGTAAAACACATTGACATTCAAAGAAAAGGCGATCCTGAACTCGAAGATCAACGATGGTTAAAACGTGCAATTGATGATTCAGTCAAACAAATATATGGAGCTGAAAGAATATTGAACTTAAAAGAAAAAGTAGAATTAAAAGATGGTAAGAACTTCATTGAACTTCCTGATAAGAAATTAAGAATTTATCATAGAATTGCTGTTGCAGTAGGAAGAGGCAAACGTCATAGTTTGAAATTTGGTGATTTTGGAAAAGGATTTGTTCACGTTTTTGATGAAGAAACCATTCATTCAGTACTAACTGAATTGGACACAATTACTGACTTTCTAACTTACCTTAAAAACAAGGAAAAACTAATTTCTTCTGGAACTTATCCAATATACACAACGGAGAGGTATCTTTTAGCATGGTACATCTTATCAAATAAATCATTTGAGGAAATAGAAAAAAAGGATGTAATGATCTTCGAAGATGATTTGTGGGAAGGAATGAAATCTGAAGAAATGTATATTAAATTAAAGGAGAGTCAGAAAATCAGTTTCTTATGGGATGAAATAATTGAGACTTTCGCTCAAGATCATCTAAATAATGAACTTCTGATTCCAATTGAAAGAAACACTTTGAATAAATCAATAAGATTGATGGCTATGGAATCAAGGTTCGGTAGACAAGTCTTGAGCGAAACAATATTGGATTTTATTGGATACAAGACGGAAATAAAAGCAAGATCAAGAATTACAATCTCAGTTACAAACCCAAAAGTCATTTATGTTCTACTATTGAGAGAACCAAATTCAAATAACAGAGAACACAAAGTACAAGAACTGATGCTTCGTTGTCATGCTGCAAGAGAAGTTCTTGGCGAAGGTGATTATGTGATTGGACTTGGAATTGGTGAATTTAAATCACGTGGCTATTCATATGATATGTGTTCAATAGATACAAGAGTTTGGGATGTCTCTGACCAAAAAAATGCTCAAGGAATAATTAGGGAATTAGGTTTTTTTAAGAATACGAAAAAGTATGATAGAACATTTAATGGTAACAATTAGCAACAAATGTCTATGGGTACAGGGTCAGCCAAACATCAGAATTTTATTTTTCTAAGATTCTATGGAGTCAATTATTCTTAGAGTTTAATAATCTGTTATCTTAGTGAAAATAAAAGGCATTAAGGTGTGTAGGGATTAACAATTACTTTCCCTATATAATAATCAGCGATTTAGTTCAACATGAAAGTATGTATCACATCAGAATTTTTCCTTTGTTGAATTATTGTGATGTGCGTTACATACATTCCTTTGTGTTAGCTACAATAATAAAATAACGATCATATGAAGAAAAAATCTAAAAAAAATATTGGAATTGGAACCATATTTACAATTTGTTTTGCAGTTATGGCTTTTGTAGCTGATTTCCTTGGAGCATGGAGTTTTATTTTTAAAAATGAACCCTCTCCAACTTTTCAAGAAAAACTCATCAATGATACATTGATAAATACTCAAAAGACAGATTCAACTATTTTTTTTCAAAATCTTACAATTAAAAAGCAGGTTGAATCATCCAAGAATATCAAAGAACAAGTAAATATAAAATTAGAGGATAATTCTAAGGTGGGAAATATAATTACAGGGGATTCAAATAGAATTGAAATAAAACAAGAATTCTAATTATGCGTATAATTAAATTATTAATAACATCTATTGCCTTAATTAGTTGCACTATTTCTGTTTTATCACAAGTGGAAGTCAAAGATAATGCTAAAGTAGGGGTAATAATTGCCGGTAGTGGAAATGAAATTAACATTACGCAGATACTTGACGCTTCAAAAGACTATAAAAACTACATTAGTCAACTTAAAAGATTAGATAGTCTAATTTTAATAAAAACTAAACATTATAAATTTGCAATACAAAAAAATGAAAAGGACTTTGAGCAAATTTTTAGAAGTGAATTAATATTACTAAGAGTTGAAAAAGAATCAATTAGCAAATTGATAAGTCAATTTAAAGAAGATGTTCAGCAACTTGCAAATATATTTGAGAGTGAAAAGATTAATTCTATCAGATTGAACAAAGCAAAAAGGTATTTTGAAGAAGGTGAAATTCAAAAAGCAAATAACCAATTAAACGTAGTTGATATGGAATTAGAGGGAAATTATTTATTGACGAAAAAATCTTTTAATGACAGTCTTTTGCAAATTATTGCTGAAGAATTTCTTATAAAGGCTCAAATGAAAAAGCTTGACTTCAGAGATTCACTACGGCATGATTCAATCAGATGGTGTTATCAGAAATCATTAACTTATTTAGAATATCATAATAATTTATCAGATTATGCCAGTTACTTATCGAAAATCAATGAGATTGATTCAGCAATTATTCTATTTGAAAAAGCTATTGGACTTATTAAATTAACTAATGATAAAAAGGAATTAACTTCTTCATTAAATAATGTATCACTTTTATATATAGAAAAGGATGTCTTTGTAAAGGCGAAATCTTACCTCTTAGATGTAATAAAACTTTCCGAAGATATAACAGATTCTAAATCTAAAAAAATTGTATTGCTGGCAGCAAGCCTTAACCTTGCCAATATTTACAATTCTACAGATAGCCTTGATAAAGCAGAAGAACTGTATCTCAAAGTTTATAACGAATCAGATGACTTAACTTTAAAGACTAATGCTCTTAGTCTTGTTTTACTTAATTTTCGAGACAATGGAAAATTAAAAAAAAGAAATGAATATATTCAGAAAGGAATTGATTTTTGTGGATTTAACAAAAGTGATACGTTGACATATAAGTTTTATATTGCTGATTTTTATGCCTTTGCTGGATTAACTTTTATTAAAGACATAAATTCGGAAAAAAATTTAAAATTGTCTATTTCTTACTTTTTGACATCATATGGTATCAAAAAATACTTATCTGAAAAATATAATGATCCAGAAATACTTATTAAACCATTATCAGCTTTAGCTCTTGCGAATAGGCTTTTAGGCAATTACACTTATGCTGAAAAATATATAATTGAGGCAATAAATATAACTAAGAATTGGAAAAAACATTATAAAAATTATACAGAGCTCCTACATGATTTAATTGCATTTTTATTTAGAGTATATGCGCTTGCTGCAAAAAATGCAGAGACTGAAATGAAAAGACAAGAGTTCTATGAAAAACTTTTTCCTCTTGCAGAACAATATCCCTTTCTACTGAAAAAAAAATGGTAGAAATTGATGAACTACATTTAATAAAAAAAATACAGTAGGCAATCGACTAGGTGACTCTACAAGCGATAACTGATGGGTTGCGAAACTTGCACCTCCGTAATATCCTCGTCTCGTAAATTAAAAACCGTATTCCAAATGCTTAGTATTAAGGACATTTAACAAGCATTTAGAAGCCCTGTGAGAGTTTTTATACGCTAAGTGGGTGGATAGCCATTAAGTTGCCTTTGACGGGCTTAAAAAGTTATCATTTTAATCTCCCTTATATTTGCTGTTTTTTACTATATACCTATAGTAGGTATAAACTTTTAGTGACAGGATTAAATAAGATTTAAATAATAACTCTTCAGGAGTTGCCACTATATATGGGGCAAAAATGCGAAAAGGGAAATCTGCCGTATTCTATTATATTTTATCACCTTGTGGTAATAATTCATTCAAATCAATATCAAGTACTCGTGCAATGTTATAAATTGTGTCTAATCTAGGATTCGTAAGTCCTTTTTCGATCTTCCGTAATTGCCTCTCATCAATCCCAACCTCTGCACCAAAAAGTTTTTGGTTCATCCCCTTTTCTTTTCTAAGGGATCGAATTTTAATACCCAACTTCTTAACGTAAATATCATATTTTTCCACCAAGTGAAATAGGTAGATATTTGTTAATTATGTGCGGAACTATAATTCCGAAATGTATATTTGAACAAAATTCATATATAGTGGAAATTGCAATCTATATTATAATCCTTCTTTTAGTAATTACTGGAATACAAAATATGATAATTGCCACTTTTACTAAATTACTTCCAATTGTAGGAATTATTTTATCAACCTTACTGTATTACTCAACATTTGCTGGGCTTTGTTGGAATCAGTTTGAGTTGCAATTTCCAATTCTTCTACTTTTGTTTAGCTTTCTCCTTACTGGGCTTTCTGCTAATCTAAATAGGAAAAGACAAGGAATAACTAAAGAACAAGATTTTGGATTTTCACAATCAGCAGGGGCGATACAAACAGGAATTTTAATTTTTATGATTTTTATGATATATATATATACAATGGGGTCATGTCAATTGGTACTAATCTTACGCAACGTATAACCTTATATTTTTTCATAGGTATATTATTTCTAAATTGCTCAACTAATAATTGTCAATCTCTCCCAAGTACTTTTTCTAGTTACCAACAAGCTAAGAATAGAGTAAGGTCTAGTAGTGGGTACGAGATTAAGCAAAAAAGGTCTTTTAAAAGCTCTTGGCTTAAAAGCGCTGAATTCTATAGTTGTGATGGGAAGAATGGCTTCTTGATAATTACAACCAATAAGGGCAAAACCTATATTCATAGTCTTGTGCCTAAAAATTTGTGGTCGAGTTTTATCAATAGCCATTCTTACAGTAGTTTTTATGTTAAAAATATAAAAGGGAATTACAGATTACATCTCAATTAGCGAATATTAATCCTCTTCTACTATCTATGGTTTGGTATTGAATGACTTAACCTTTACACTAGGATAGTATCCGAGATAATTCTGACAAACATCCTGTATTGTTTCAGAGATTAAATCAGAATATTGAACTGTAGTATAGATGGCATCATGAATTGAAATCATTTTTACTTCTGGATTAGTATCATGTACTTGTGGCATAATTAAATCAAGAATGAAATCAGATTCCAATGTTTGAGTAATTATTGCATATGCACAAAGTTTTCTATTCTTATTTGTTTTATTTTTTCTAGCTTGTTTTTTAGTCTGTTTGAAATTTTTGTTTACATCTTCAATTGCCCCTGCCACGTTCGGGAAATATAAACTAAATTCGTTCCATTTCTTGTTATCAATTAATTGATTTGGAGGCATATTGCAGAATGTTAAATAGTTTCCTTTTGCTGCTTTTTCATCAATACCCCAAATTGAACCTAGCTCTTTATATATGCCACCATTGCAAACAAGTTCTTTGTATTGTAGGACATCTGTTTTTAGTTCAAGTCCTGTTTTGCGCAACATTACCCCCTTATAAACTCCTTTCCCTAAATCTCCTTCTCTCTCCTTACATATCTCCTTAATCCTTTTATTAATATAACTATTCTCATTAGTATCTAAAAGAAGTGCTAATCCAAAGAAAGGAATAGAGTTACTTAAATCTATTTCGAGTAGTGGCGAATTATTTAATCTGTAGTGCCTACGTAGATTTTTATTTAGAGATACAAAAGGTGTGTACAAACGTCCTTGTTTATCACAATGAAAGGTGTTCAAATCTCCAATGTCATCGCTTTTAAAATTATTCAATGTTTTTAACATAGAGAGTTCTTTATTTATTTCCTCTTTGTTTTCGGGGTATAATTTATATAGAGTTTGACAAGCTTTTCTCATATCAACGGATAGTGTTTTGTATGATCTTATTTGCACTGAAAATTTCTCAGCTATGCTATAATCTATTTTCTTTTTTACTATCAATGCATTAAATACCGTATTAAACTTTTGATTAGGTTTTTTGAAATAATAGTGAGTTTCTAAAGGACTTTCATTATGGGGTTCACAGATTTTATAAGTTGCACATTTTCCTTTGCTGTCTTCTTCAGTTCTCCAGATAAGGTTGGTTCTAATTAAGTATTCCAAATATTCCTTATAATCTCTTAAACTCTTTTTTAAAATCTCTGCTGATATTGGAAAACAGATGTCTTTACGGAAAATCTTTACTTTAACTTGAAAATGCTTTCTAGCACTTAGTATTTGATGTATAAGCACAAGCAAATACTCACGATGTATATCATGTTTACCTTTATTTGCTTTTGTCTCTATTGGTGATACAGTTAATGTTTTTGCCACATTAAAAGAATTGGGCGTTTTTAAGAGTAAAAAATCTTTATTTAATGTCATTTTAAACAAATACTATTAAACCACTAACACCAAAGCATCACAAAGGAAGCACGAAGTTAGATGTTGACCTTTTATGTATACTAGTACCTCAAAAGAGCTTTTAGCCATCACTGTCTTGATTGCCAATCAGCAATATAGTAGGGTATATCCACTGCATACCTTGTTCTGACTAGCTTGAAATCCTTCATGCCAGGTCTCCATATTATCTCTTCAGAAATCATCCATTTTATAACTTCAATAGCATCCTTGCTCAAGCCATCAGGAAGCCTGTTCATAGCTTTAATATTGGAAATCGTTCCATCTTTTTCGATTACAAAAGACATATGAACTGTGCCTTCAGTTTTATTTTTCAAGGCTTCTTCAGGATACAATTGGTTTTCTTCAATGAATTCTTGTAGCTTTTCAGAAGTGCAATCATAGTCTCTGTATTTTTTACAATCCGGAAAAATTGGTTCTTCATCAACATTGGATAGATGTATGATATCAGAGTTATAATTTATTCTCGATCGTGAAGTTGGAGAACCTTCTAATTTGAACTTTATCGGCATGGTATATTGCACACATACTGCCCTTCCTTTTTGATGGCCAGGTCTCCATTTTTGATCCATATCCCTCATCGAAGCTACTAATTTAGCAGCTTCTTCACCAGTACCATCACCTGGATCTCGTACTATTTTGATGTCTCTTATCGTACTGTCTTTCCAGATTTTGAACTGGATTACTGCCATTCCTTCGGTAAGATTTTTTCTGGCTTCTTCGGGGTATTTAAGATTGGTATAGACATATTCTAGCATCTTTTCTTTTGAACATTGATTCTTGTCTCTATCTGATCCTTCCATGTCTTCACATCCTGGAAAACGAGGCATTTCCTCTACTACTTTATAAATTTCTTCTTCGGATGGTGGTAGTGGGACTGGCGGGACTCTTTCTTGTGCTATTGATTCATTAATCCTCAATAAAGTAATTAATAGTATGATTGTTAGTGATGAATATTTCATTGTTGAATTTTAGTATTTTTTAATAGAGTCAAAAGAAATAACAATAATATGAACCTTTCGCCATTACATGTATTTCCTCCATGTTTTCTGAAGTTTTATTTATTTTTTAAAACAACCTTCACCTGCGAAAATTTATAAGCTGCTTCCAACATCTCTACCAACTCCGTCCATTTTTCTACAGGCAAATATTCTTGCTTGTAAATTTTAGATGTTGTCACTTTCAAAGTCTGACCTTCTTGGATTGCAGAAGAAATAAACGTACCAGATTCATTATCAACATTCATATTTAGACTTTCAAGCCCTTCGGCTTTCATTCCATCTGGTAGCTCAATTACAATTTCATTTCTAAGTGACTTTGCTGTACCTAGTTCAATCGGCTTTGTTCTTTTCTCTATTTCATCTGACTTCAATTGGACTTGTTCTGTGATGAGCATGCCAATATCGAAGATCAAATTTGGTCCTGCCTTTTTTACATAGCTATCGGAAGTGAAAGAATAACTAACATCAAGCGCTTCATCGACTTTGTTTCCAAAAGCATTGACATCAAACGAACTGATATCCGTAAATTCATATTCCGTTTCTATCCAGCTTTTGATAAAGTCAAATTTCTTTTCTTCAGTCTCTTCTAATTTCTCTTCGTCTTTATCTCTTTTTTTCTGATATCTCTTTGCTCTCCAATCTGATTCCTTGAATTCGGCGATACCATGATAGACATCCATTTTCTTTTTGTCTCTCTTCTTCTTTAATGCATATATATCATCGAAAGCAAAAGTGCTGTTGAGCAAAAGTAAAGGGCTATAAAAGCTCTTCGCAACACCATGATACTTAGTGTTTTTTGAAACGGATATTGAACGATCAGCCATTATTGTCACATCTATTTTGGAATCGATCATATAATCTTCAATCTTAGATTCTGGAAAATCCAATTCATATCCTTTAGCATATTCAGTCCCAATCGCTCTTATAGGCAATCTATATCCAGAAGCCCCAAAAGATAGTGTATTCACATCACCAGCAACAGTATAATTACTTGGCGCCCAATAGAATTTTCGAATGCCAGTCACATATACACCAAACTCAAGTTCTAAATTTGTACACACATCTTCTGTAAATCCATATTGTTTAGGAACAATGACCACTATATCCGAGGCAACATCAAATTCATTGAGCAAAATTGAAAATGTAACAGAAAAGATATCACCCCTCATTTCTGCATAGTTGGTAGAGAAAGGAAAAGTATTTCCTGAATCGACTTCTTTTTGCTCTTCCATACTTAGGGTTTTGTATAGAAAATAGTATTTCAACACATTGTAGATTTGAGTCACTTTTTCCTCTCCGTTAAGTTTTTTGATATCCTTTGTCGACCACATTCTTTTGGCCTCTTTTGAAAATGTAGTTGCATATCCACCTGCTGCTGCGGCCAAATCAAAAAATCGCGCTGTATTTTCAATAGTTGATTTGAGTCGAGAATCTTTATCACCAAAAATCCCTTTCTTTGGTACTGCCATAAACTTTATGGTCGGTTCTGTAAGGAATGTATAGTCCCATCTTTCTTCTATTTGAGCAGCTCTGTTCTTATCTCTGAATGCATATCTTCTGACTGATTTTTTAGACTCGCCAGTTCGATTTAGTCCGATTCCTTCGACTTTTTCTACATCAGGTGCACCATTGAAAGGACTAAAATATAAGGTCCATGATTTATTTACATCAAAAATATATTCTTGATCTACCACAGGGAAGTCATGTGTGATATTGGCAATCTTACTTATTATCGGATTCTTGTCATCATTATATATAGTGTAATAATCGACAATATCTCCAACCTCAAGATTTGGAATTGCTATCTTATAATATTTACCAGATGTATATTGACTTCTGTAGTGTTTTGGTACATCAGCATTTACTTCCACTGCATCATCAAGATCTAGTTTTTCTTGACTCCCATCTGGTTTGATAATTGTCATCCCTACATTTTTGGCATTCTGATAGTAAAACTCAGAATAATAATCCAATGCTGATTTGTCTTGAAGTAAAACTCGTTTTCTGACTACACCCTTCATTTCGGGAAGGTTATTTTTTCCAGATGTTTTGTCAAAACAGAAGTAATGTTTCTGACACAAGATTACAATGGACTCGTCCTTCCATTTTTCAGGGCTGGTGTTGACATCAAAATCAATGACAGATTCACCGAATACTTGTTGGAGATAGATTTCAGATTTAGATTTCGATCCTGATTTTTGAGCTTCAGAAAACACATTGAAGCATAAGCTAATTGCAAGTAGGAGTATAATTTTTCTCATGCTTAGATTTTGATTATTGAAGATTGATATATAATTGGAATATCTCAAAGGGTGTAAGATACTAAATGAACTAAAACATTTCATAGGTGCATTTCAGTTTTTTAGAATTTCATTGCGTGGATTATTTCAAAAAACGTCATCATGAAATAAAACTCAATAAATCAAAGTCGAGTGAAATAAATTACAAAACTTATATTTACACCAATTTTTTAATCGAAATAACAATTTATGAAAAATTATTTAAACCAATTATTAGTAATCGCTGCACTTTTAATTGTCGGCTGTAGTGACCCATGCAAAGATGTAGTATGTGGACCAGGAACATGCGATGATGGTCTATGTATCTGCCCTGATGGATATGAAGGAAACTCTTGTGAGACCTTAGAAAATGCCCAATATTATGGGATTTACGAAATTACTATGGAAGAATGTGATTCAGGATTTCCTTTTGGCCTTGGATTACAATCTATCTCTGTTTTGCCAAAAGATGGAGGAGGGGCATTTGATGTTACGATTTTAGTGGATGATGAAGCCATGGAGCCTTTGGATGGAACCTTAACAAATGGAAAACTTGATGCTGCTGGAGTGATTTTAGGATCTGCAACAACTTTTACAGGAGATTTTACTGATGTAAATAATTTTGCAGGAGTGATTTCATTTGAAGGGCTTACATCCTGTGATATTACAATTATGAAGTAGTTGAAAAAGAATTTAGTGATTTTACTATGGTGAAATAAATAAAATAGAGTTTATAACAGGGAGGACTTTTAGACGGTTCTCTTTGTTATAAATGCTTACTGCGCATTAATCAAACAACCATAAATAACAACTAGGAAATTCACGAAGCCAAAACGCTTCATTGTGCTTACCATCTTTACAAGTTATCATTTTGATCTCTGAATCTTTGAAACCAGCATTACCAAGAGTTACAACCATGGCGTTCATTTCATTAATCAGGTTGTCACTTTCCAATTCTCCACCAAGCAAATAAATCTTCATATCATACTTCTTTCCCGTAGCTTTAACATGAGAATAAACTTCATCAGAAAACCAAAATGATGGAGAAAAGACACCAGCTTTACTAAAGACATCTTGATGTTCTATAGCAGCATAAAATGAAATTAATCCACCCATAGAGCTGCCCATGATTCCTGTATTGAGTCGATCAGGTTTTGTTCGATAATTATTATCCACATATGGCTTTAGTGTTTTGACAATAAATTGGATGTATTCAGCTCCTTGTCCCCCTCCATATTTAGCATTTATCCAAGGGCTGTATTCATTCCTTCTTGATTCACCTCCATTTTCGATGCCTATTATGATTATACCTTTGTCCCCATTGTCAAATAGATCATTTAGCGATTCATCTACCTCCCACTCTCCAGAAAAACTTGTTCTTTGATCAAATAAATTTTGACCATCGTTCATGTATAGAACTGGGTATGATTTATTAGTTGTTTCATAATCTGGAGGAAGGTATATCCAAATTTTTCTTTCTTGGTTTAGTTGGGGAATGTAAAATTTTTCACTGAGGATTGATGTATTTTCAGCGGCTGTGCCTGCTATCGTTTCATGTTCCTTCCATTCTAAAATACTTATATCTATCGTTTGAGGTAGGCCTTTATATTCTATTTCTCTGTTAGGTATATCTTGGCCATTTGCATCGGTTTCGACGGTAGTCCAGCTGCCTTTTGTGAATTTGAATTCTATGGTGCCGATGGGTGGGGTGAAAGTTAGTTGATAGGTTCCGTTTTGATTGTTTTGATTGTTTTGAAGTTGATATTTAGCGTCAGCAGGTTTCCATTGAGATAGGTTGCTCGCTAGAAAAATATTGTCATTGACTTGTGTGTTTTCAGGAATGGATGTAATATTTATTGTCAACTGAGCTTGAATTGGCGAATTAAAAACCAATAGAAAAAGAAATATGAGTGATTGTAATTTTAAACGAAATAAACTGACCTCCATTTGAAATATAAAGTTTTAGTAAAAGCTTAAATGAATTGGTAAATATACGTTTTCTAAGATTTGCTAAATAAATAGATGTATTCAGTTTGTTTAGTATGGCCTTGCTGTTTTTAACCGCAACAGGCGCAAAGAAGGCTCAAGGTTCGCAAAGGAATATTATTGCATATTAATTGGCACTTATCCCAAAATATAGCACCTACTGAATAACTCAATGTATAGACGAATATTATTAGAATGTTGAATATTTTAATCTCAAGGGGTTTAATTTCCCGATGCTTGCATCGTAAAATTAACATCAACTGAAGCCTTTGTGGAAGTGATACTGGCGCATTTCAGTTTGTCTTTTCTAATTTTGTTGGCATTTTATTTTAGGGTTAAGTCTGAATAAAAAGAAGCATAGCCATGACTGGGGGACTGACCGATCTCGAAGAGTGGCGACGATAGTCGACAAGGAAAGGAACGCGTAAGCTGCCTAAAGGTGCAATAGTTTTTGCACGTTGCTAACGCATTCCTTCACTTGAAGTACTGTCGCACTTAACTCAATTGCATTGAGACTGTTCAGTCACGAGGCGAAAGTTTGATTGAAATAAAGATTATCAAATTAACAAAAAAGCATTGTTGTGAAATGTACCTTGTGATACCTCGTATGTTTGCATCGAGGTAGTTCATTAGGCGTTATAACGCTTAATTCTACTTTGATAGATTAGTTATTTTCAAGTTACACATTTTTACTATTGAAGAGATTGTAAAATAAAGAATGGGTTTAAGGTTATGAGGTTTGGGGTTTAGGGCTAGATGTTGACAAAACAAATTAAATGTCAACATCTAGCCTTGCAAACCTTAAACCCTAAACCTCATACCTGTTTCAATATCTCCAATTTTTTAAATGTCTCAAAGTAGAATTAATTGCTAATGATATGTTATAGCTCCACTTCCTTTATTCAAAACCTATTAAGAAATGTAATTTAACCCTATGAAATATTTCGCTATCCTATTTACAGTATTTATTCTTGGTTGTTCAAAAAACACAAAACAGTTACCGGCGGGTCTTCAATACTTCCCAGATATAGACTTACTAAAAGAAGGTATCGTGTCAAAATTTTACTATCACAAAGGGAAAAAAACTGCGCAGCCAAAAACAGATATCGTATATCGAAAAATGGTACTCAAAGACAATATTATCATATATGAAGACTATAATGCGGGCTTTCAAAAAACATATCTCTACGAACTAGAGATAGATAATAACCAGTGGAAATTTGTTTCGCAGAAATCGTTTCATTATAGAAATAATAATGACGTGTTGATGACAGAGTATTCTTATACCTTTAAAAATAATATTCATACAGACTGGGAAGAGAATGAGGCATCATATGAAAAATCAATAATGTATGATGGACAAGGAAGTAGAGTATTAAACCGTCAGATTGAAATTTTAGATACGATAGATCAGGGGAATAAAGTAAAACTGATTTATGCAGAAAGATCTTTCTTTTCTACGGATGATGAGGATACTGAACTTAATAAATTGAAAATTTCGAAACGCTATGAAGCAGGATTAGGATTGACCCAAACTGTAATGAATAATGATGAATACAATTATAATTTGGTTTTGGATGAAATCATGACGGTAGATGAATTTGAGCAAAGGGCAGATCACGGTACACATCGAGTAGCTTATATAGATACATTGAAGACGATAGATGATCATACTCAATTTCAACCTTGCTTTCATCCCGCTAAAATCAATGATTATTACAATGGCAATGATTCAGGATTCAAGGGAGGAAAGGGTAGGCTTTGGGCATTGCTCAATGATAAGCTTAATCCTTTGAAAATTGAAGGAGAATCTGGATATCTCACATTCCGCTTTGTAGTGAATTGTAATGGAGAAGCTGGATGGTTTGTTACTGAGGAAGCTGGAATGGATTACCAAAAGAAACAATTTTCTGATAAGTGTAGAAATCACCTTTATGACATTCTAAAAGCCGAAAAAGAGTGGAACAATCTCAAGATAGGGCATGAGGACAGAGACGCATATACTTATATAACTTTCAAAATCAAGAATGGTGAAATTATTGAATTACTCCCATAAGTTACTTTATTGTTTATTGGTATTGTCTTTCTTGTCATCATGCGATAAGAAAGATATAATATACAAACGCAATTATTCAGAAGAAGAAAAATTGGCATTGTCAGAGTCGTTGATGAATGCAGCAGGAACAGATTTTTATTATCAGGGATCTGTTGGAGAGCGAATGATCATCCATGAAGGCAACAGTTATAATCCTGAAAGTGCCTGGGGACAAAGAGAATTAGGAGTGCCTTATCTCAAACGTGGATTTGCAGCGGAGGCAAATAAGTATTATAAGATGGCTACCGAATATGATGAAGAAGAGTGGCTCGGTTACAAGGCATATTGCTGGCTTTACTTTTATCGGGACTATGAAACAGCCTTAGAAGAAATAGATAGATTTGATGCTTTGACTCCTGGTGTTGTTGATTATCCGCAGTCTACTTCTGTCAATTATATGCGCGGTATTTGTTATCTACAACTTGCTCGATATGAAGAAGCAATTGATGCCTTGACTTTGCATTTGAATAAGGAGATTGCTGATGTTGGTCATCAATATATCGAAGCATTGCCATATCTATCCCTCGCAATGAGTTATCACAAAACTGAGCAATATGAGAAAGCAGATTCATTATATTCATTAGGTATACAGCACAACAATTCGACCTCTGATCTATATTATTATAAAGCCGCCAATCTTATAAAAATGAATAGGGTAGAAGAAGCAAAGTCTTCTTTTGCAATAGCTCAAGAATGGTTTGATAAAGGGAGTAAAAATGCAAGACCATATGTGGAAGAATTTTTTGCTATATATCAGGAAGATTTGGATAGCCTTAAAGATCAATTAGGTGTTGGATTATTGTTGAATTAAAACCAAATCAGGGCAGGTTCTTATGAATGGTGCAGTTCAGTATGGGCCACCGTCAGGGTTAAATGACATACTAATGCGGAGCCCATATTGATCCATTTTGAGCATCAAAAAGCACCATGCTGCTTTAATATTTATTGTATGACAAATAGGTTTTACTCTGATAGTTTGAATGTTTCAAATAATAAATCTATTTATTCCAGACTGGTATTAGAATTAATAAAAATTGAATGTAATCTTTAGGACTATCTTATAATTTTTCAATTTGAAATAGATCACGATTATAAAAAAAGCCAATATCAAAAGATACTGGCTTTTAACTTTACCAAAACTGGTAAGGTGATTTCTTCGCACCACAAATATATAACAATTACATGGTAAATGCCAATTTTTATTCTAAATTTGATTTAAGACAATAATAGCGAAAGAAGCACAATACTAATATCCTCCTGTTATAAAAGAAGATATTTCTGAAAGCACATGTGTCCGATTGGTAAGGTGATTTTTTCGCAAAAAATTTTAGGCAGGTTCGAATCCTGTCATGTGCTCTCTTTTATTACTATCCACTTTTTTAGATTAAACACAATATAGTTGCCTTAAGGCAACTGGGTTACACACATATCTCGCTGCCTAAAATATATAGTTGACTTACAGCCAACCGCTAGGATTTACCTTTTAGCTAGGGGCGATACCCCTAGCTAAAAGGTAATAGCCCGATAGGCTATTTTGTTGTATTTAGTAATCAACTGATTACGAAGTTGTCATAGATAGTAAAGTCAAAGAACGAGAATGTCAGAATTTTCGCTCATCTTTTGTTGAGAATTTATTTCAAAAAACGATAACGTGAAATGCGGTTCTTATGAATTGAAATCAACTTTAAATAACAAATTTGCTAAATTGTTTTCTCAATTCTTGAAGCTTCGGGTCTATAACATTCCTACAAAATGGCTTATCTGGATTTTTATGATAATAATTCAAATAGTTCTCAGTGTTGAGTTTGAAAGTATCAAAATTCTGGACATCTGTTATAAGAGGTTTCGAAAAGTGAATTTGAAGTGAAGTTAGGATTTTTGAAGATTGTAGAAATTGCTCTTCTGAAAAAACATAAATAGCAGATCTATATTTTTCCCGCATACTATGATTTGATGTAGAACTATGTGTCCTCAAGTGAATTTCAATAAGTACCTCCAGCGTAATAAATGTCGGGTCAAAATTGACAATGACAGCTTCAGAGAACGTAGGATATTCTTTAGAACTTATCCAACCTTGCTGGACGTCTGTTACGCCTTTTAAAGATTGAAATATGGCTTCTGTACACCAATGGCAGCTACCCCCTAAGCCTATTTTTGTCAGCATTTATTGTTAATTTACTATAAAGATATTACCATTTACCAGATGTTTCTTTCCGTTCATGGAAAAGTTAAACTTTTATAAGATCTAAATCCTAGATAATTTCTATCTTTAGACAACACCCTCTTAAATTGACGATGTAAAAAGTATAATTTATGCGCTCACATGAAAAATCTCCTGGTGCTTTTGTTAATAAATATTTGAAATCTCGATTACCTAATTCAACTGAGAATGAATTAGAAAGTGTCTCGACAGCCTTTGGCCTCATTAGTACAAGAACAAATTACAATTCATTCAATGAGAAGGGTACATTCGACGAGGACGAATATACCACAGCGCACAATCACTTTCAAGGTATCCAACGATTGAAAGATGGTCAACATTTTGTGATTTCTGGCGGAAGTAAAAGAGAAAAGGCTGCCAACTTGATCTTTTGTAAAGCAGATAATTACGGTCATAGTCCAAATTCCTCAGAATATTATGCAGTTAGTCGAATCGAATCTGCTATTGGAAGTAATGTTATTCATGAGAAAATTGCATCAGATAAGGATAATGTTGTAGGGATTTACCAATTGAACAAATGGTCCAATAGAAATAATAAACTCAAAGATTATTGGCATGCTGGAGGTATGGATGTTTGCGGAGATATTCTTGTTGTACCTCTTGAAAATAGTAAAGAGAAAAAATCAATTATTCGATTCTACGATGTTTCTGATTTTAATGATATCAAATTTCCTATAAAATCTGGTAAAACAAATAAACCTAAATTAATAGCTGAGCATCCTATCAAGGGTAATTCAGGTGCAGTTGCATTGACAAAACGGGCTGATGGTAAATTCTTGCTTGCATCCTGGACAGATAGTGATGATGATCCTCACAGATTTGATTTTTATATTTCAAAAAAAATTAATGATTTGGCAAAATGGGAAAAGAAGATACCATTTCATTATAATAAACTTGTGCCAGAATATGATCAAGAACCGAAGTTTCAGGCAATAAATTTTGTGCGACAAAAAGACGGGAAGCTTTTTTTAGTAGGAACAGGTAATACAAACAAAGCTGCTCCTTTTTTTGGAGGAACGCACTATGCTAATTTATATGAAGTCATCTATTTTAAAGATGGAAAGAATAATCGAAAGTTTCACTTGATAAGGATTAATCAAAGGGAATTTAAAGGAGGAGGATTTTTTGCGAATTTTGGTGGAGGAGCAGGTATATATGTAAACAGTAAAAATAAAATGGCAATTTATAGTGCCCACCATTGGCGTCGTAAGAGTTCGATTAACATTGGAGAATATTGGCCTGTATTAGAACCTAACCACAAGAAAATATTTTTTAAAAGGGATTTGATTATCGAATTGTATGAACACACTCACTTCAAAGGAAAAGTACTTCGACTATTTGATGAAAAGGACTCAAGTATGAAAAATTTTGACAAGATTTTTGTTGAAGGAATTGATTTTGGTGATCGTATTTCATCTATGAGATTGATTTTGCCTGAGGGATATAAGTTCTGTCTTTATCCTGATAAAAAACACAAAGGTAAAGCTGAGGAATTCGAAGGAACTGGCTATTATGAAGAAAGAGAAGATTTGTTCAATTTTGGAGATGAATTTTCATCATGTAAAATAGAAAATATTATAAAATATGCTTGATGATTAAGAATACATCAATTATTTCTGTTCAAAGGAAATCTAAATTCCAACAAACAGATATTTTGTTGTCGTTGTATAAATAACTCCTGGCCCATTTTATTCACACTTTGAAAAAAGTTTGTTTAATTAAGAAGAATATTTTTATCTTTAGTGATTACACCCTCAAAGTATTAACTTAAAAAATCAACCTCATGCTCGCAACCAAACCACATCCTGGTGATCATATTGATACCCCAGCTCTTACATTACCTAACACAACTGAGAATACATTAAAAAGTGTTCCCAATGCTTTTAGTTTATTGCAATTAAGAACTAATTATAATTCTTTTCTTGAACTCGATGTTTTTGCTAAAAACGAATATACCAAATTAAACAATCACTTTCAAGGTATCCAAAGACTGAGAGATGGACAACATTTTGTGATTTCGGGAGGAAGTAAAAAAGACAAAAAGGCCAATCTTCTGATTTGTAAGGCCAATTATTACGGCTTGGTTCCAAATTCGCTAAATACGTTCTATGGGTTCACGAGGTTGGAATCGGCTATAGGCAGTAATGTACTTTCGCTTGGCAATACTCCTCCTCAAGATACGGTAGTTGGAATTTATCAATTGAACAAAGGATTGACAAAGTATTGGCATGCTGGAGGAATGGATGTGTGTGGAGATATACTCGCTGTTCCGTTGGAGAATAGCGAAGAGAAAAAATCTATTATTCGATTCTACGACTTCTCTGACACTACACGACCTAAGATTATTAAAGGGGAAATTAAGATAAATGGAAATTCTGGTGGAGTTGCTATGACTAGGCGAGATGATGAGCGATTTTTATGTGCATCATGGACAGATAGTGATGATGGTCCTGATCGTTTTGATTTTTACATCACCACAAAACCAAATGATTTGTCTTCTTGGGAAAAAAGGGCTACTTATGATTATCGAATTATTACTCCAGAAGACAATCGAAATCCAAAATTTCAAGCGATCAACTTTATTAGACAAAAAGATGGACGGTTGTTTTTGATTGGAACTGAAAATTCCAATAAGTTAGCTCCTATTTTAAGTGGAAAGGACAGAGCATATTTATACGAAGTTGTAGAATATACAGATGCGAATGGAAATTTAAAATTCCACTTAATGAAAGTCAATCAAAGAGATTTTGAAGGCGGTGGATCGTTCTCTAATTTTGGTGCTGCAGCTGGTATTTTTGTGAATGGTCAAAATACCATGGCAATCTACAGTGCACATCATTGGCGTTCAGGAGGCACAATAAAAATAGGAGAGTACTGGCCTGTATTAGAGCCCAATCACCAAAAAATTTCATTTAAACGAGATTTGGTTATTGAACTCTACGAACACAAGTATTACAATGGGAAAGTGCTGCGAATGTTTGGTGAGAAATTCTCAAAATTGAGAAACTTAAATAATATCCAGGTAGAAGGAAAGAATTTTAGTGAAAGAATATCTTCAATACGAATGATAATACCTCTGGGATATAAATTTTGTATGTATTCAAAAATAGGCCTCACCGGAGATGTGAAGGTTATACCTGGGAAAGGACTTTTTCATGAACTGCCAGATCTAGGATTGAGCAATGATCAATTTTTGTCTTGTGATGTCAAACGAATAGACGAACACAATTAGAAAAGGGGCATTTTAGATTTTTTTTTCGTGATCATCTTGAATAAAAAGAAGGGATCGATAATGCTAAAAAAAATAGAAACTTTACTTTTGTGCAGAAATCTTTCACTGATAAATTTCGGGACATCACTTCAAAGCACATATTTTATTCTAGGTAATTTCGTTTTATAAAGGTCGAATAACATTTTATTACTTCATCGCTTTATTACCAATCTTATGAAGAAATTAATTATTTGGACATTTTATTTATGTCTAGCTAATAGTATGCTCGGGCAAAACTTGATACCCAATCATTCATTCGAGAAAGTACTTAAGGTAGATAATTATTTTTGTCCTAGTTATTATGTATTCAATGCCAAAATAAACGGTTGGTCCTCACCAACTCAGTCTTCACCAGACATAATTCATGAACCATTCATAGAAAAAATGACATCGGGTCCCACAAGCAAGATTAGAGAGAATTTTTTCATTAAACCGCTCAAACCTAAATCAGGGAAGGTATTTGTAGGAATTAAAGTTTATGGATGTGTTCCAGAAAACACTCATTGTAGAGAATATCTTCAAGTGAAAACATTGGAAAGACTTAAAATTGGACAATGTTACGAATACTCTTATTGGACTATTCCGCTTACTAATGGCTCACGAATTAATAATATGGGTGTAGCATTTTCTGAAACCAAAGTTGAAGAAATTTTAATTGAGGAAGTTCTGGATCTCGGTAACAGGTATGGAGAGGAAGAAATTATCAAGCCTGGCCCAGGAAAATGGCAACAAATAAAAGGCATTATTAAGGCTACATCTGAATGGAATTACATGGTTATTGGTAATTTTTTTCATGATTTTGAAACGGATGAAATTCCATATAGGGACGGATATCCTTGGGGCTATTATCTAGTAGATGAGGTAAGTTTGAGTCCAGTGAACTGTAATACAGGAAAGCCTATATCAAAACCCATTGATTTGAAAAAGACAGTTTATTTTGAAAGCAACCATAGTAATTTGGATGACTCACAATTTAAACAATTACAAAATTTCCTAAATCAAATTAGGGACATGGATTATACCTCAATAGATATAATTGGACATGCAGATGAAGACGGAGGATCGAAGTTTAATCGTGATTTATCCCTAAAAAGAGCAAATAATGTCGCTCTACATATAATTGAATTTGGAGTAATTGAAGATACATTAAGAATTTCGGGTGATGGAGAATACAAGCCGAAATCTCAAGTGGATAAAAGTAAGAATAGAAGAGTTGAAATAGTTGTTGTTTTCTGAAATGAAATTAATCCTCATATTTACACTATTTTGATAAATGTTTTGAATTACTTGATTCATCACTTGCAAAAGAGGTCAAAAGTCAATATATTTATTAAAGTTAAAGATTTTAAAATTCCAATTATGACTTCGCAAAGATCAACACTAGATTTTATTAATTTCATTAAAACAAGTGTGCGAGTTTTTAAAAAATGATAGTCGGATGAATTTTTAACTGGTTAAAGGTAATGTGTTAAGTATCAATTTTTAGAAAAAGTTATTTCACAGAATGTGGAGTATTCATAATTACGTTATTGTGTTTTTTGAGTTTAGATCGAAACTAAATCGTAAGATTTGGAATCAACCTATTATTTTGAGAATTGTGATTCTTGTAGGGATTGCACTTTTGAATATATACATCCTATCTCAGATTATATTTGATATTTCAACATCCATAGAGTCAAATAACTTGCCTGTCAATTCCAGCTTTTGCAAAATTAGCATACTTAAATCTTACTACGAAGTGGCTTATTATTAGCTATATAATCCATTTCAACTATCAAAGTATAAAATAGGTGTTAACCGAAAAACCTTGAATACAGTAGGTATAATTTTTAAAATTTTTAATATGAAATTATTTTCTCTTTTAGTAGGATTGATGCTATCAGTCTCAACCTTGTCTTCACAAAATTTATTACTTCTGGAAAATGGGACTTCTTGTGATTTACATGTCCAATTGTATTCTCAAGTTATTGGGACATGTGCATTTGGAAGCTATGCAAATTACGTTGTGGTATCTGGGGCTAGTATTCCAGCTACAGCACCCGCAGGTGAAGAATGGGTTTATTCTGAAATTATTCCATGGCCATATGTAAATACTAAATGTAATTTTGGCCAGGCATTGGGTACTGACGGATTTCCAACTTGTGTAAGTTGTCCTGGATGGGGCGCTCCGAGTAGTGCTGTTGTCTTTCCAAACAATTGTTTAAGTTGCCCAAATGCTATTAACATGCTTTGGACAGCCTATTGTTCATCAGGACCTGGACATATTCATTTTTACTAAAGTATCTGAGGATATATGGTTAGGTGTATATCACAATATTACACAAAATGTCAAAGAATCTGATGAGGTGTACGAGCACCTCATCTCCTTTACAGTTTGAAAGCGAGGCAAAGGTATCAGAGCTCTTGCCGATTTATGACAACCTGATATAATAATAATTATCGTGCAATTTGTTTTGTACACTCTCGGGTAAAGGGTTTATACCTTTTACCCGTTTTTATATTTACAACAAATTGAATTTCATTATTACTTCATCATTAGATCTTTAGCTAATGATTTTATAATTACTAATTCACGGAGAAATATGCTCCAGTCTTCACTTCCAAAGTACCTCCAGTTAAATTCTTTACTTCATCCTCAGTATAATCACCATAAATATTTAGATTACCATGAATAATTATAGTCCCTTCATTTATTATAGCACTTTTCGCAACCTCGCTATCGTAAGATTCCATGTAAGAATATCCACTAAACTCCATGATTCCAGTACTAGTATTGTGAAGGCCAAAATCTCCAATTTCATTAATGTTGAGTCCTCCAAAGCCAATGACATTGACAGTCCCATTATTAAGAAAGGCGGTATTAGTAGTATTATTTTGATCACGTATACTTATATAGCCACTGACATTGAAAGTACCATTGTTTTCTATTACTCCATTACCTAAGTTATTCAGTGAATTGTTCTCTTGCAGATGAAGTGTTGTAAAAGAACCAATACTTAAATTCCGAATTGACAAACTGGTAGAACTTCCACCTTCATCTCCTTGTCCACCTGTTCCATCTATACCTTCACCATTTCCAAGGAGAATCAAATCAATTGTATCTCCCTCCATTCCTATTTCAATGTTTTCACAAATTTTAGGAATATGCCCAAGACTCCAATTTAATGAATCATCAAAAACACCCAAAGTATCAGGACCGATCCAGATATTGGGTCCAAAATCAGACCCCTCGTCAATCATGCCATCACAATTATTGTCTTTAGCATCACAAAGAATTTCATCTGCACCTGGATTGATTTCAGCGTCAAAATCATTGCAATCTTCTACTTCATTACAGAACCCATCAAGATCCCAATCTGTTCCCCATCCTTCCTCACAAAGTAGGGTGACATCACCAGCATATGGAAGATCAGGATTATTGTTAAGATTCAAAGAGTCTTTATTGCAAAAGTTGCTTATGCCATTTGAAAAGCACCCCTCAAGAAGATTATTTGATGCAGTGAATGTTTGCAAAGACGAATTGTATCCAAGTCCAGCAGGTATAAGACTATCCAAGCTATTATTGTCTAAATGGATAGTATTAATTCTTGTCATCGTAGTATAAGAAAATGGAATAGCTCCTGTCAATGAATTGAACCGAAGATCTAGAATATTTAGCAAATCTAGGGAATCCCAATAGTTGGGTATTGTATCGATAAGCTGATTATTATTAAGTCTTAATTGTTTCAAATTTGTAAGAGCAACTAAATCTTGAGGAAGTTTGCCTTGAAGATTGTTTGTTGACAAATCAACTTCTATTATTTGCCCTAAATAATCACATTTTATTCCGTACCAATTACAGTAATCACATGCGTCACTTTGGTCTCCATCAATCCATCCTGTGTTATTCGTCCAGCTGACCCCATTCAGATCTTGATAAATATTTAGTAATGTGTCTAGTTGATTTTGACAAGGCAATTCCTCAGAATAAAGACAAATGGAAAATTCACCTTCTTCATCCGATCCCTTTTCAACAATTCGTACATACAGGATATCATCAATCAGACTAGGATCATCAAGAATGAATGAAACGGGATCACCATTTTCTGAAAATCCACAATCCACAGAAGTCAGATTATTACAATCGCCAGAGTATATTTCAACTACCAGATCAGAGATTATATCTGTTGCTTGTACCACCAAATAAATAGTGTCCACATCTAAATATTCGAATTGATACCAAATATCATTTTCAATACCTGTATCTCCACAACTCATGCTTCCTCCGTCTCCAGATGGAGTTGTGGCATAATTCTCAAAATAGCCTTCCACACAATAGTTCAAAACAGGAAGCTCTTTCGATCGATCACATACGTCATTAAATGGCGATACATAAGAACAGTTTTCGCCTGTAACACATGAAGCTGAGAGATATTTATCCTCAATCAACGCTCCTGGTTGTGGTCCAAATCCATTAGCGAAGTTAATGCCAGCAGAAGTAAGATGGCAATAGGACATAATTGTGCCACCAACATTATTAGGAGGATTGCCAGGGTCTGGGCAACTTCCTTGAATATTTCCACATCCATCAATTGCGGTATTATTTCCATTCCAAACGCAGGCTTGGGTATGATTCGAGCCAATATTATGTCCTATTTCATGGGCAACTACCATTACATTCCAGGAGTAAGAAGGATACGGAGTACTTCCACCACTTAAGTTTGCACTTACAGCTACATTTGTAGAATTGCTGCAAAGTGTATTCAGATAGGCGATTCCCCCTCCTAAACTACGTCCAGAAAGTAGGTGGGCCAGTCTCCCATTAAAATTCGGATTATTATGTACTGCATTTCTGAAAAGCGAAAGTGCACTCGAAGTGTTGGTTGCTGATATATAGGGATCAATAGTATCCCAAACTTGAATGCCTGAAATATTGATCGGAACGTTGTGCTCTATATACAAAATAGCCACTTGCGAAAACAAGGTCATCGCCCAAGCTTCTGCATTCGCAATATCAGCCCCTTTCTTGTTATACATATTATGATCCAATTCCAAAAATACTGTAACACATTCAGGAGTCATATTCGATCTGGAATCTGGACCATTTGATTCCGACTTAGCATTTGATTCATCTATTACCTGACACTCCCAATCAAGATCAAAAGGCTCTTTGCGATCATGGTTGAAATACCCAGCATACAATTCTCCCTCCTTATTGATTTCAAAATTCCCATCAGCATCAAAAATGCTTAATGAAAGCTTATTATCATAATATACCATACTCACTTTTGAATTCGATTCACCTTGAACTTCACCATGATAAAAAGAATATTTTCTAGCAGTATTTAATGTCTTGCCTGAACCCGTGTATAGTCTATAATCTGGAGATAAGATGTTAGTTTTTTCTAATAGAATGGTTTTAGTTCGATCACCTACAGGAATTTCCAGTTCAATTTTTTCTGTAGTATTCAACTTCTTGGAAAATTCATGCATATTGATTTGATAAAATTCAACTGCAGAAAGTATCTCACTCGCTTCATTGACTATTCCAACATCAGGATTTATTTTTTCAAATATTTGTTGTCCACTATGACTTAATGGGATGTGACAAATGATGATAAACAGGAATGCTATTCTGAAAATTTTTAGACTTAACATGGGAAATGATCTTTTTGTAAAAATACGTGAATTGTATTAATATAACTAAGGGTTTCCCCTGCCTATCCAAAGATTTGTAAACTACTCGGCAAAGTTTGTGGGGAATTGTGAATTATGAATTACGAATTATGAATTATGAATTATGAATTATGAATTATGAATTGCAAAATACTAGTTTATGATTAAAATTGGAGGTTATATTGAAACTATAAGGATTTTCAGAAATAAAAAAACTGAGAAAATTATAGGTGTAATGTTTATAATGAGCAACTAAATAAAAGAGGGCTGCCCGGCGCTTTATGTGGGAAGCGGGTGAAGCAATCGTAGTATAGCCTTTAAAGCGCCTAGATTTTTTGTTTCGTTTTTTAGCAATGAAAAAATGAAAGCCAGTCTGGCGAAGACAAGGATCAATTGAAAGTCATCACCTTCTATTAACGTAAAATTATCAATAAATGAGGTGCGTATTCAGAAGAATTAGAGTGCAATTCATAGAAAACCTAGAATGTAAGAAATACAAGAATTTTCTTAACACATTGATAGTAACATCTCTTTGAAAATATAATGTTGATGTTTATCAACTCCTTTCTTGTCGTTTTTTTAAGGCATAATTATATAAGATATAATCTTCAGAATGAAATGACTTCAACTCATCCAAAAAATCGATTCCATCTGAATAATTCCCATTTTTGAGTGGATTTACATTTACTTTTGGAATGTCAAAATCTGTGATATTAAGAAAGTGTTGAGCAAAGTATTTCAAATCATCATCATAATGTTCATATATCCCGATAAATTCGAAATGTTCGACAGGAAAATTCCATAAATATTTTGAGTATACATTTCTCAATTCGTCAGAAAGGCAAAACCTTTCAAAAGACCAATTTTCGTCTATTACCGTTTGATGGAGAGGAGTAGAAATTGTATTCTTATCTGCACGTTGCCAATAATTATAATGTGAAGCCAAGCGCTCAGCAGGTTCTCGAAACCAAGTTATGTATTGTGTGTTTTCGTCAAGGAGGAAGTTACTATACTTGTGGGCTATGAAGTGACCGTGAATACAATAAGTACCCTGTGATCTATATTTGTTTCTATTTGACTCGTTCAATTCAGTATTAAAAAGAATCGCATTGTGTGCAAGAAGTTCAAATGCCTTGCTAAACAAAGGATTTTCAATATAATCTTCTCTGAATTGATGTCCAAAGTAATTCTTCAAAAACGCTTCAAAACTACTTCCACCAGTTTTAGGTGTATGTACAGAAATAAGCATAAATTGATTTTAATTGGTGTTATTAACTAAAGTTTCGCATCAGATATTACAATTGTCGAAGACACTAAATAAAAAAAAGCAGAGCTATGCCGCTAAACTGTGGGGGACTGACCGACCATCGAAGATGTATCAGCGATTGCTGATAAGGGAAGGAACGTGTAAGCGGTGGGTGGATAAAAGGGCTGCATTCGCAGCAGAGCCTTTTTAGCGGCTTGATTCTTTTGTTTCGTTTTCTTATCAAGAAGAGGAAAGACCGATCATCGCAGATGTAGCACCGATAGGTGATAAGGGAATGAACGCGAAAGCGGTGGGTAAGCAAAGCCAGTCGCGGCGAGCGACCATATATGTTTGAAAGAGTATTCTTCATTATTAACTATAATTCGAGACAATATTTAAACATTTGAATATCAATAATTACCATTTTTTTATACAAAATCAAATATTATCAATTTTATTTCTAAAAATATATTTTAAAAAAAAAGTTAGGTAAATTGTTATAAATTAACATTTTAAGTAAATATTTGGTCAATTTATATATGCATAATATATTGATTATCAATAATACATTTACTGCGAAACTTCAGTTATTAAAAAACATATTTATACTTTCATTTTCATCTAAGAAATTAGTAAATTCTGTACAGTTAATTGTTTGATGTGGTTCTATAGATCCATATTCAAAGTAATTATGATTCATTGCTATACTAATTTTTTCGAAATGCTTTTTAGATCTGAAACCAAATTCTACGACATTCATTCCTTTGTTCATCCATATTAAGTTTGCTAAGCCAGCACCATGTTGACCTATTACAAGCACTGCGGAGTTAAAATATTTGATTTGATCTTCAAAAGATATCTCTTCTAATATCAGATTATGAAATTCGTAAGAAGAATTTGTTTTAGAGCGGATCAGTTTTTCAAGTTCTTTATGATTTTGAATTGACCTCCTACTTGACCCTGACCCTTTTAGTTTAGCTTCATTTAAATAAAATGGATCTGGAGCAGAACGTTGGATCAGTAAAATCTTATTCGGAATTTCACATTTTTGAATTTTCAAGTTTTTAAAGATCGTCTCAGTGAGCATACTAAAGTCGATTTTATTTTGATAAATTTCATCTGGATTTATTCCTACCAGTTCTACTTGTTTTTCATTCGGAGCCAATCTATCAGAAGTATGTATCCTAACCCTTTCTCCAAATGACTTCAAAAGTATAGGAGTAAGTGGCCCAAAGTGACGAAGCGAAAAAATGATTTTAGGAGACGTATTATGAAGCACCATACTAAGAGGTAACATCAAATCAAATGTAAAATGATAATAATGCTGAACACTCCCTCCCAATGGCCTTGGAAGAATAAGAATTGGACCATCAGATTCTTTGCATAAGTTCTGTATAGCAAGCTGATTCGCTTTTACCAAATTAGTATTTAGATAATAGTCTTTATCGATTCCGAAATGCGGCATGGGGGTTTAATTTCTGAGCCTAAATATATAATTATTTCTGCGGCAATGGAATTATGAATTATGAATTTTGAATATAGAATGGTGAATTTCAATTTTTCGTTTTCCTTGTCATCCTGATCTCAAATAAAAAAAGCTAAGCTGCAATAAAATTAGAGTAATGACAAGAGTGTTTAATCAATTAAATGACAGAGCAATGTCACTTAAGGCGGGTTTGCCTGTCGCTAAACAGTGGGTGACTGACTGAACTCGAAGAGTGGCGACGATAGTCGACAAAGGAAGGAACGCGTAAGCCGATGGGAGGCCAACCCATCCTGCAATGCAGGTTTCTTCATTTATGAAGCTGTCGCTTCAAACTATCTACGATAGATCATTCAATCACATTCGCAGCATAGCCATTTTAGCGACTTGATTTTTTTTGGTTCTGTTTTTTTATCAAAGGACTAAGCAATCTTTTATGTAGTAAAAGTGATAATGAAATTATCAAGCGAAGGAGCACGTTAGTGGTGGGTTGGCTAGAACGTCCAGCCGGCGAGGCGAAGTTCTATAGAAAGCATATTTTGAATTTAACTTACAAAATTGTTCATATAACATAAATATATTTATGTAAAATACTGAAATATAAAATATTACGAAGTTGTCATCCTGACCGAATGCAATGAGTGGAAGGAAGACATTTTTTCATAACTCGAATTTCGACCAAGGTGGAGAAATCTACCATCATATGAATTTCGAATTTTGAATTGGGAATTACGAATTGTTTTTATTCTTAATTCAACATTCTAAATTCTAAATTCTTTTTTTCATTGGACGAGTTATTTCAAACTAAAGCGCTTTACCCAAAACCCGCAACTCCTCCAACTCCCCATCTCTTCGGTGATAGCCACACTTATTAACTAAACGTTCCGCTTCCGCAAAAAACAGCCGAAACTTCTCTTCCATTTCCACTCTCGATAAACTCAAAACTTCCCCATTCTCCATCATTTTGAACTTGTCAATCTGCGAGCTGCCTACTTTTAACTGCACATAAACTACTCGACAGGCCTCTAAATAATAATTTACTAAATGCAACTTCATGCTTCCATATTCCGCTATCTCCTTTGGTTCATCAAGGTCTGCCCAAGCGGAGGAGAAGTTATCTTGGTGACGAAAAAGGCTGGCCCGGGCAAACAATCCACGAGGTAAATCATCTTGATATCCTGCTTCCCGTAAACCATCTGCTGCCTGATTTAGAAAACCCGATGCTTCTGAGAAATCGCTTGATTTATTTTGAAGAGATTGGAGCAGGAAGGCTTTGCCATGCGAAATATTTTCAATCGAAATATCCAAAAGAGAATCTGAAGGCAGGCGCCATTCCAATAGTTTTCGGCAACGATCTAGTACATTATTATACTTCCCAAATGAAATCAGCAATTCACAGTATAGAAAGCCCGACCTAGAATAGAGATAAGTATATTTAGATAGCCTTTTTTTCTGCATATTTTCTGCTTCTAAAAACAAAACTTCTGCCTCTTGTGAATTCCCTGCTTCAAAATAGGTGTTTGCAAGAGAGGCACGGCTAACTTCCATTTGAAAATCATCCCCACTTTGATCTGCAAAGTCCACACTCTGTTTTGCGTATTCTTGGGAGGCTTTCACATCACCTAAAGTAAGAAGGAGTTCGCTGAGGTTGTTGGAATCTATTGCCGATTCCTTCCAATTTTTTTGTTGAATATGCATTTTCAATCCAGCCTTCATTGGTTGAACTGCCTCCCGCAGCCTGCCAACAGCACGCAGCGCATATCCTACCCAGTTTAATACAGCCGCTTTGTCACCTTCTGTTAAACAGGAAACAGGCCTTTCCCATGGAGATTCAAAGAAAGCAGACAAACAAGCAAGATCTGAACCATAGGCTCCGAGTTTGTGAATTGTATACTTTTCATCTCTTCGATAAATTCTTTTCCAGAAAACATCATCCATCGCCTCTTGATACTTCCCCGCCAAACATCCATGTCGCACCGCAGCAAAAAGCGGTTCCATTTCTTCAAGCGTATCGGGCAGTTCCTTTTTAGGTTTATTATTGTAATATTCATACAAGCGGGAATGTGCCTCCATCCATGAATTGGGGTTTTGTTGTTGTAATTTTTCTCCGAAATGCTCTCGGATGAGGGGGTGGCAGTCGAGACAATCTTTCTCGTTATTTTCCTTTTTAGCAATAAGGCGAAGGTCTCGTAGACGCTGTAGGCTGATTTTCCATTTTTGAAAAGACAAGTCTGCAAGACAGTCAGTCAGACCAGGAATCGTTGGTTCGGCTTTCAACACTTCGATGGCTTCTTTGTCAGCTGGTCGATCAAACAAGCCGAGCAGATTGAGGATGTCCAGCTCCGGTTTATTGCCTTCCGCAAACCATCGCTCGTAGGATTCCATTACTCTCCTTGCATGTCCGCCATTTTTCTCTTCTTCCATCAAAGCGGGAATGAGATCACTTTTTCGGATGTCTCCATCGTGTACGGTTTTTAGATAACTCCCGAGCAAGTTGAGGGCAAGTGCATGTCCTTTAAATTCATGAGAGGCCTTTTTCAGTTCTTCATCTGGCCCTTTCAGTTGATAGCTTTTCAATAACTGTATACCCGCATCATCTCCCAGGTTTTCCAGTTCATGAGTCAGGGTCATTCGCCCTTCCGTGCTTTTCAAATCAGTTGCCTCGACTCTGGAAGTGATAATACATAAGCCATTCATCGAGCGCGCCAGCCCTTTCAATAATGCGATCATGGCTTGGTCTTTCAAATGTCCATGCATCTCTCCTGGTGGATATTGTAATGGTTCGAGACCATCCAAAATCAGGAGTGTTTTTTTATTGGCTATTTGTGCGGCCAGTAATCTGCCTTTGTCATGTTGAGAGCGGGGTGGGTCACCTTCGTATCCGAACCACTGCAGTGCATCATTTAAAAATCCGTCGGCAGATGCTTGGGTGTCTTCTTTTGTTCCTTGAGAATAAAAGGACCATCCGTAAACTTGTTCTGCACCTTTAAAATTTTGCAAATCCATTTCGTTCAGCCAGGCATTTGTAAGGGCGGATTTCCCTACACCGCCCCAGGCGATGAGGCTGATGATTTTGGTTTTAGGATTTTCCCAGGCTTTGTCGAGAATTTTGAGTTCGGTTTCGCGGCCAAAGAGGATGGCGTTGGTATCGGGGAGTTTGGTGAGGTCTATTTTATCGGGTAGGAAGTAGCTTGTTATTTTTTTATCCGTTTGTTCAGGTAAATATTTTAATATATCATTCACTTCTTTTGCGAAAGCAGTGAGGGCGGTATCGACTTGAGGTTCTGTGCAGGTAGATAACGCCTTACCGTCTTTTGGCCTTACTTGCATTTGGCTCAACCATTTCACTTCTTGCCACGCACATGGTTTTATAATTAATGGTAGCACCTTCATCCCTCCATCCTTCATTTTTTTCAAAAGGCGAGGGATTTCTTCATTTAGAATAAAATCAGAGCTTAGGAAATTTGCAGAAATCATCAGTATAGCTACTTGTGCTGATTCAATTGCTTTTTCGATTTCTGGAAACCAATCATCTCCTGCTTGTATATCTCGATCTGTCCAGAAAGATAGCCTTTCCTCTTTTTCAAGAACGCTGAGGTGGGTGACGAGTTTGTCTTTCCATTCTTCGTCTTTGTGGCTGTAACTGATAAAAACTTTTGGCATGTTGGCTTTTTTCGTTTTTAGTAAATAGGCTAGTTATTTTATGTACACAGTCGTTTGCAAAACTTGTCTCTAAGATTAGCGGGTTTGCGAAGTTTAATAAATATACACCTTATAATTTTATCCTCAGAAATTTTATGAGAACGCTATTTTCTTACATGAAGATAAAAACAAATTTGTCTTTTTTCTCCAAAAAAATATAGGGACAATAAAGAATTTACAACTCTGGATCATCTTAATAATCGAGATGTTTTCATGAAAAGAAATATTGCCTACTATATGAGGATTTACAAATAGCGACATTAACAGGATTACAGAAAAACTCAATTTCTAAGTCTTTTATAACCGATTTGTGGTAATAATAGGCGTTGAGCTACCTTTATCATTACCATTCTATTGAAGTGATTTAAAAACAAAGTGTTAATTCCTTTGCATATCACCTGCCTGCCGGTAGGCAGGTTGATTCTCAACTTATCACAATTTTTTCGTCACGTAGCTTTGGCTATGCTTCTCAAAAATTGCTTCAATTTGATAACCAAGCATATACAAATCATTTTAACATACGTTTTTAAATCACTTCATTACTAATAATTAATATATTTAGTACTTCGAAGTTTTTTGTGACATCCGAATCTTAAAAGAATTTCTTTTATTAACCTCAACCAAACCCTTATGATCTATATAGACCGAAAATCAGTTGAAAAGCCTAAATATTATCAAAAGGAAAACACCCAAAAACTACGGGAGCTTATGAAAGCTCATTATAAAAATCCAGAAAATATAGTAAATCAAACGGAATTTAAGTCTGGTTCGTGGACATATAGAGAGCATATTGAGGTACTAGCAACTCTAATAAAGCTTTTTAACAATAAGTGTGCTTTTTGTGAAAGCCTCCTTAAAAGTGATGTCTTAGAAAGAAAAAATGACAGCTTAAGAAGACCATTTAAGGGCTTAAAGTATATTTCTAAAGCGTCTGCCAAGAAGGTAGATGAATTAACTAAAAAGGTAGATATCTTATTATCGGACTTGAAAGAAAGATGGAGAGAGGAAAAAGATGACCCGATAATGGGTGAGTTTTTCAATGCAGCTGACTACAAGGAACTGCAGGAAATCAGCGACCCCTATATCATATCCTTTAGACCCAAAAATTGGGCAACTGACAATTACGGCAGAGGAAGTTTTGAACATTATTGGTGGCTAGAATATGAATGGGAGAATACCTATCTAAGTTGTGAAAGTTGTGCCAGTCAGAAAGGCAATCGATTCCCAGTAAAAGGAAATCGTATATTCTTTGGACAAGCTACAGCAGATGAAGATGCCTTGTTGATTGACCCTTGTAGGATAGTTGATTTTGAGGAGGAAGATATATCATTCGATAACCAACAAGCAATCCCACATTCTGAATATGGAGAGACAACCATTGAAGTGATGGGGTTGAATCGTCCAGCATTGGTTGAAAATAGATCGGTAGTTTTGCAATTAGCAAAAACTAAGATGAAATCATTTTTATCGGGAGATAAAGGGCTTATGTATTCATCAGGAAACCTGTTTTCGACTGGTCAACCTTACTTTAGTGGAATAATTAGTTATGCTCGTTTATCATTCACCTCTCAAGAGTTCGATCGATTGTTAGAAGTGATATCTTTTCAGGATGGAATGAATAAGCGGAAGGAGAAATTGAAAAAGAATGCAAAGACTTTTACCATGGAGTCCCTGCGGCAAGTGTCAGACAATTATTATTCAAAATCCAGATCTTATTCTTTGGATACACTTGTAAATGAAGAAAAATCATCTGAGAGTAATGACCGGTTGTCATATTTTCGAAGCTCAAAGTGGATTGGGAAAGTTGAGATTGAAAATTTTAAAAATATCAAAAAGCTGACCCTTGATTTTCCCAGAAAATTAACGAAGAATGAGGTTGGCAATGAATCAATGCATCCCTGGTTGGTACTACTTGGAGAAAATGGTGTGGGTAAAAGTTCTGTGTTACAAGCTGTAGCAATGACCTTAATGGGGCAAAAACGCCTGGATGATTTTAATTTTGAAGCATCAGAATATGTCACTCGCGGTGCACCAGAAAGAAGTACAATAAAAGTATACCTCACCGATCGACCTAATCCGATCATTCTTACAATAGAAAAAGAAGGGAATAAATTTGTTTTAAATAACTATGACCCTCAAGTCATTTTGATGGGATATGGGGCTACTCGTCTATTGACCAAAGATAAAGACAGAGGTTTTACTAAAGATTTCATCCGTACAAAAAACCTGTTTGATCCTTTTGAACAGCTAGATAATGTTCAGGATTGGTTGCGAGAGCCTGAATTTGTAGATGATGACTTATTCGAGGCGATAAGTCAAAGTTTGGGTGATCTATTAATGTTGAAAGCTGATGGATTAGGTAAACGATTTTTTAGAGAAAAAGTAGATGGCAAATTGCAAATTCTCTTTGAGAAAGAAAGAGGTGAAAAAATACCGCTTAATTATCTTAGTAGTGGCTACAAGGCTGTAATTGCTCTGGCATTGGACATCATGGTAGGCTTGTTTCAAATTTATGGAGAAGGAGATAGACGGACACGACTCCAGGAAGCAGAGGGAATTGCACTGATCGATGAAATTGGTGTTCATCTACACCCTCAGTGGAAAATGTGGATCGTGGGTGCACTAAGACGTACATTCCCTAAAATGAATTTTATCATTACTACGCACGAGCCATTGTGTCTGCGAGGATTAGAAAAAGGAGAAGTCTTTGTTGTCAATCTAGATGAAGAAAACGGGGTCAAAGTCATAACGGATCTTCCAGCTCCTAAAGACTTACGAATCGATCAATTATTGACTTCCTCTTATTTCGGACTTAACTCCGTTCTTGATCCTGAAGTGGAGCGCAAATTTGATCGCTTTTATCAGCTTCAGGCAATGGGGAGTAAACTTACCATTGAGCAACAAAAAGAATTTGAGGTGCTAGAGCCTCAAATAATGGAGAGAAAAATCATGCTGGGAAGTACTGTGAAAGAGGAAATAGAGTATACAGTAATCAAGGAAAAGTTTGAACATTTTAGTAAAGAAGAAAATAATATAAAGCCAGAGGAGATAGAAGAGGAAATAATTACGAAACTGAAAGAGAAGTGGGACGACGCTTTATTTGATTAACCTCAAGTTTATTGACCATGATAAAAGTTAAAAGATATGCTCCCCACGAAGTTGGTGTGGATGAATCATTGATTCAAAAACTTACCGATGAAACCGAAAAGGCAAAAAAACATTATGATGCAGAAATAAAAAAGTTTAAACAGGATAATACGTATAAAATCAAATCTTTTTCTTTCAAGGAATACGGTAAAACCAAGAGGGATCTTATAAAAGTGTATAAAAGTAAATGTGCTTATTGTGAAACCAGTATACTCCAGGGACAACCTGGAGATGTGGAACACTTTCGACCTAAATCTGCAGTTGATGCACGTCTTGATGGAATTGAAAATCTATCTACGAATGTAAAAATCCCTACGAAAGAAAATAGTAAATTTAAACCTGGATATTATTGGCTTGCGGCTGATTGGTACAACCTACTACTTTCCTGTAATTCTTGTAATCGGTTGAGCAACCAATTGAATGCTTCAAAAAACTCAGGAAATGCTATTGTCGATGAATCACTGACAGGAGAAACACTTGGGAAAGGTACACGATTCCCATTTGTAGATGTAAGTCTACGTATTGAGGATCCCGAAAAAAAAATAAGCGATGAAAGAGATATTCGATTGTTAATTGATCCGGGAGAAGATGACCCTGTAGATCACCTGACTTTTATAAAACATATTGGCAGAAAAAACATTCTGATTGAAACTGATGAAGTCGAAACCGAAGAAAAATTTGGAATGATTAAGGCACTCACGGATAAAGGAATTGCATCTATACAGGTTTTTGGACTTGCTCGACTCACCTTGGTTCAAGAACGGGAAAAAGCAGCCTTGCAAGTTATGAGTGATTTGACTGATTTTAAACAAGCGGTAATTAGATATGTGAAATCCAGTAATGAATTAAAAGGAAATCCAGATAATTCCTTTGCAAAAGAAATGAAGATTTCAGCTCTGGATACAGTTGAGAGGAAAATGAGAAGCCTTACAGCCCAATTCAAAAACAGTTCTAAAGCTACAGCGCCTTCTCAATATCTTGGCATGAAGCGAGTCATCCTTCAAAATTGGCTTGAGGAAGAAAATACAATTGTAGCGGACTTAGAGAAACTAGAAATTGATCTGGAACGTTTGTTGATTTTGGAATTGCTGAACGAACTCAACTTTATGCGCCAATTGGCAAAAGACTATCAGACAGCGGATCAGGTTTCAGACAATAAAAAGAAGACCACTAAAAAAGCAATTTTGAGCAAAGTCTGGAAGGACCTTAAAGCAGAATTAAAATCAGGAAGCAAATACTTAAAGTCTAAAAAGTCACTGATAGAGGTCTGGACAAATGTTATCCAAAATAAAGAAAAAGCGGTTATTGAAACTTTGAAAACCTTAGGGTTTAATCTTGAAGAAATATAAAGTGTTGAACAATACAGTTTTACAATAACGAAACATCCAGCACCTTGAATTCTATTTTTCTACTCTAGGCTGTTTTGCAAATTGAATGCCTCTTCTGTTGAAATAGTTTTTTCAATTTTTTTCGTAGGAATTTTATTAATATCACTTCCGATTACAGAAAGAAGATTTTTGGGTTGATATCCAATCGTAAGGTCGGATAGGCGTTCTATTACACTTTCGTGGATCAAAAAAGGATTGAGTTCCTCCTCCTCTGTTTGAAGCCGATCATGTTGGTTTTTGATCGTTCTTATGCTTTTACTTGTCTGCCATGGTTCAAGTTTCCTTGGGAATAACTGAATGAATTTCCATCCTCCTATGAGGGATTCATTGGCAGCAGCCTTTGGATCTGGTGCCGCATATTTAATTTTGTTCCCTTCCATTTGATGTGGAAGATCTACCCATTCCTGACCTTCCTGTTCCTTTCGTAATGCCTTCTTATATCGTTTGCGGTTTACCATCAACCCCATTGACATCGCTTCATGAGTCATCCACTCAAGAGAAACCTTTGCAAGGCTGGATTTACTCTCATGATAGCCACCTCCAACGTCTGAATGAACTCCTGCAAACCACACTTCCTTACAAGTTTGAAACTTCTTAGTAGCCTTCCAGTGCATCTGGGGAAAAAACGCTCTTTTCTCATCGATAGATATGGCATGTCGTACATTAAGTACACTTGGGTTTTCCTCTTCATTTCGCAAAACGACAGGGTTTCTTATAGACCCATAGCTTTTGACCGTGTCGAATAGACCCAGAAAATGTATACGAAGTTGATAGTTTGGTTCTTTATTTGTTGAATCTCTAGGATCTCCTTTTCGATTTACTAGACGTCCATAAGTGCTCCTGAAGCTAGAACGCTTCTTAAAGAAATTGGTTTTTGCTTCACCATCTTTTGGAGCTTTTTCATGAAAAAGTTTCAATGCATATGGAAATAGATTACTTGCACCGGTCTCAAACAAACCACATTCTTTGATGAAAGCAGCCAGAGCCCTAGCTGTATATGCACCCCTGCTGAAGCCAAAGATGAAGACCTTGTCACCATCGTCGTAATGATTCATAAGAAAAGAGTAAGCTTCCATCACATTGGTAATCACACCTTTCCCAAAAGCCGCGCCAAGCATCTTGTTTATCCTCTTTGCAATTTTAGTCTTTAATGTTTGATCTCCTATTGTTCCTACACCTGGATCATAATAGGTTACCTGTTTGCTTGGTTCACGCTCAAGCATACGATACAGCTTTACAATGTTTGTAAGTTCTTCATTGAACTCATTGCCAGTACCATCAAAGCAAATGACGATGTTCTTACCCGTCTTATTCAAGTGATCTTCCATACGTTTTCTGATTTCTTGAAGTAAATAGGTAGTCAAAGTCGCCATTTAATTTTATAAAAACGTATTATTCTACCAATTTCTTACCTCTCGAACAATTAGTGAAACGGTCAATATTATTTAAGGATAGACATTAAACATTCGTCATTCAACATCCGTCATTCAACATTCAACATTCAACATTCAACACTCAACACTCAACACTCAACACTCAACACTCAACACTCAACACTCAACACTCAACACTCAACACTCAACACTCAACACTCAACACTCAACACTCAACATTCGTTTTTCTTCATTTAGTTAATTTTTAATTTCCGTTTATAATGTCTACCTTGACCAGAACCTTGCTACTCAATTGATTAAGGTGTTGAGAGCTTGTTATAAATTAATCCTTTGGTCTGCTTGCGCAAAATTATATCTTGTACAGCGTTGTTCTTAGGTCGTGTAGCTATGGCTATACTCCCTTATCACGCCTTGCTCAAAATAATATTTTACTGCAATGGACTCAAAAATCAATATATAACAAGCTCTAGGTCAATAATTAGCAAACAGATTTTTTTATTTAATAAAACTAAAAATATGAGTTGCTCAAAGTTCCTATTTCTGTCTATTTTTATTTCCATTTTATTCACTTCATGTACGAATGAAGTCTCGGATGATGATAAGGAAATAACACTTAATAATTTTAAAATCATTGAAGTTACTACTCATGATGGTCACCCTTTTGATTCTGGATCATCTCAAATTGGCACTCGTGCATATACTGGAGGATCTGGAGGAGGAATAATGATGCAGGCATTTTATTGGGATGTTCCAGCAGGAGGTACTTGGTGGGAAACTGTGGAAACAAAGATTGAAGATTGGGGGAATGCAGGAATAGAAGCCATTTGGTTACCACCTGTATCAAAGGCGCAAAATGGTGAATTTTCAATGGGGTATGATCCTTATGATTATTTCGATTTTGGAGACTATACTCAAAGTGGAAGTACGGAAACTCGATTTGGTTCTGGAACAGAACTTTCGGATTTGATCACTGAGGTACACGCCCAAAATATGAAAGTATACGCTGATATAGTTTTAAACCACAACAGTGGGGGAGCGCTGGAATATAATCAGTATACCAATGATTCTACATGGACAGATTTTTCTGGTGTAGCTTCAGGGAAATTCCTAAGAGACCAAGAGGATTTTCATGCAAACGCTATCCATAATAACGATCTGGGCTATTTTGGTGGATTTCCTGACCTTTGTCATGATGTGACTAATGTGCAAGATTGGCTATGGAATAGATCTGATGGGGTAGGGAAATATTATAAGAATACAATGGGCTTTGATGGATGGAGGTTTGATTATGTGAAAGGATTTTCACCTGGCGTAGTGAGCTCATGGAACAGTGCAGTCGGAGGATTTTCTGTTGGTGAGCTGTGGGATTCAGATGTGAATTATTTAGAATGGTGGGCTGATAATGCGAATAGCAATGTTTTTGATTTTGCTTGTTACTACAAGATGAACGATGCATTTGATGGCAATAACCTTGCACTCCTCAATGATGATATGATGTGGAAAAGAGACCCATTCAAAACCGTAACCTTTGTGACCAATCACGATACGGATGAAATATGGGAAAAAATGCTGGCCTATGCCTATATATTAACGCATGAGGGATATCCTACTATTTTTTACCAGGATTATGAAGAATGGTTGGATAAAGACAAGCTTAATAACTTAATGTGGATCCATAACAATAAGGCGACTGGGAATACTTCTATTCTCTATGCAGATAACGATGAGTATATCGCAAGAAGAAATGGCTACAATGGCAATCCTGGATTAATTGTTTATCTGAATGATTCTAATAATTGGCAAGAAAGATGGGTCCCAACCAATTGGAATAATACAAAGATTAAGGATTATACTGGGCACTCCGGATGGTATCCAACTACTCAAGGTGGTGGATGGGTTAAGATTCAAGCTCCACCACATAGTTATTCGGTTTGGGCGCCAGAGTGATTAATTCTACTTTGAGAGATTAGATATTTTCAGGTTACACATTTCTACTATTGAAGAGATTGTAAAAAAAAGAATAGGTTTAAGGTTACGAGGTTTAGGGTTCAAGGCTAGATGTTGACAAAACAAATTAAATGTCAACATCTAGCCTTGCAAACCATAAACCTCATACCTATCTTCAATATCTTCAATATCTTCAATATCTTCAATATCTTCAATTTTTGAAATGTCTCAAAGTAGAATTAAGTGATTTTTTGTTTTTGTGTATTGTTTTAACGTCTTCATGCACCTGATGGAAAAACAAATAAAGTCAGGAAGGATCCACATATTGTTCTATTTCGGATTTCTTTCATCACAATCTGGTTTCGATTTTATCAACCTAAAAATAAAGCAATTTGCGAGATATTCTAAGCATATCCTCTTATCGATGATAGGTACTTTGACAATTTCAAAATTTTCAGTTGATGTGTGTATCACAAAATGCACAAAAAGTAAATCATAATTATTTGTATAGGTTTTAACATTGTCATCCTGACCGCAGTGGAACATTGTCGTCCTGAGCGCAGTCGAAGGAAGACAATGATATTATAGCAGTAATTTCGACCGAAGTGGAGAAATCTAGCTCTTGATGTAATAAAATGGTGGATTTCTCCACTTCGGTCGAAATTAAAGTAAAGGTTTACTCCTTGATTCTTCGACTCCGATGAATCTTCGCTCAGAATGACAAGAAGTGTTCGATTGCGCTGGTGCTTCGCTATCTATGACAAGTCTGTATCTTTCTCTTATGTAACATTTTAAACATTAATAAATAATATAATATGATGACATTTAAAAAATATACTCCCTTGTCATTACTTTAATTTTAAAGCAACCATGGGCGCTTTTAGGGGCTCAAGATGACAAGGAGTTTATTTTCTTGAGAAAGTGCAATTTGTGATACACACTCAGTTGATCAAGCGCCTATGCTTTAATTTGTTTTTATTATGCTTCAACTCGCTTAGGTAGTTTATAATTTCACTTATTCTCAATCCATCACTTTATATTTCGCTTAATATCGCCGTATGTTTATTGAGAAAATAGAAAATATGCTTCAATTAAGTATCTTGGCGTTCAATGGAACATTATCAAATTTATAAAAAAATAGGCTTAGTTGCCGGACCAATTGTTTTTCTGCTTCTTTACAATCTCCCCTATACTTTATTGACACCTGAAGCAGACAAAGTCATTGCTATTGCATCATGGATGATCATTTGGTGGATCTCAGAAGCAGTTTCTATTTCTGTCACTGCGCTTATCCCACTAGCCTTCTTTCCATTACTGGGAATCATGGATATGAAATCAGCTGCATCCCATTATGGAAGCCCGATTGTTTTTCTTTTTTTTGGAGGCTTTGTCATTGCATTAGCCTTAGAAAAGGTAATGTTACACAAACGAATAGCCCTCAACATTATTAAACTTACTGGAACGAGTCCAAACCGTGTTGTGCTTGGATTCATGATTGCGACAGCTTCTCTGAGCATGTGGATCAGCAATACTGCTTCTACAGTTGTTATGCTTCCAATTGCACTTTCTGTCATTACACTGTTGATAGATGATGAAGATGGCTTTACAAAAAATGATCAGAATTTTGCCTTGAGTATAATGCTCGGAATTGCCTTTTCAGCTAATGTTGGAGGGATAGCTACCATTATCGGAACACCACCAAATGTTGTAATGGTAGGTTTTATGGAGAATGAATACAATGCTGATATTTCGTTTTTGAAATGGATGATGATGGGTGTACCGTTTGCTATAATTATGTTGACCGTTATTTATTTTGTCATCGTCAAATGGCTATATCCAAATAACCTGGTAAAATTCAAAGCGTCTGCCCAACTTATCGATAATGAAATAGAAAAACTCGGTCCAATAAATGCAACCGAACGAAGAGTTTTGATTATCTTTTTTGCGACTATATTCCTTTGGGTTTTCCGATCAGTGATTAATCCTTATTTACCTGCCATCCATTTGTCAGATGCTGGAATCAGTATGCTAGCCGCTTTCGCTTTATTTGCGATTCCTTTTAAATTTAATACAGGTGAATTCACATTAAAATGGAAAGACACCCAAAAGTTGCCATGGGGGATACTCATTTTATTTGGTGGTGGTCTTGCTTTGGCAAGTGGATTGTCTCAAGTAGGTGTTATAGATATGATTGGAGAGGCAGTAAGTCAAAATAAATCTTTGAGCTTGTTTGGAGTGACCATTTTACTTATTGTTATTATTCTGTTCATGACCGAACTGATGAGCAATGTAGCTATAGTCGCAATTTTCGCTCCTGTTATTGCAGGTATTGCAATTGGTATTGATGCTACAATGCTGCATTTACTCATACCGATAACTATGGCTGCAAGTTGCGCATTTATGCTGCCAATGGCTACACCGCCAAATGCTATTGTATTCGCTAGTGGTCATATTAAGGTTCATGAGATGGCGAGAGTTGGTTTTGCGTTGAATGTAATAGCGATATTGTTACTTATACTATTTTCTAAATTTATTATTCCATATTTATTTTAATAATGAATTGGTTTAAGAGCATATTATTGATTCCTTTGAAAATCAAGTCTGTCCGCCGTACAGCTTTGGTAGGTAACACTTTCCAATATACTTTGGGAAGTAGTGTGATCTTCTTTCTTCTATTTCTATATATTCGATTTTTGAGTCGAAATTTGAAATTACAGTTTTGTGTTTGAAACGAAGTGTTTTATGAACTACATTTTTTTGGATTTAGGATCAAAAAGTTTTCAATAAGTCCATCAACACTATCTTCTTAAAATTTCAGGCTCTGTTATTTTTTGAATTTTCCAAGGCAAGTTTGTTATCTTGGTGATGGCTATTGAGGGTAGCTACAGTATTTATAGAAAATCCCAATTATGACATTTAGAGAAGAAGTTTCAAAAGAATTAGTAACCCTTAGTAAAGAAGAGCAAATAGCATTTGCATGGCGTTGCGCTGTTCGTGCCTTGCCTTTTTTAGGGAACGAAGGACATTTTGATTTTTGGAAGAAAAAAGAGAGGCAAAAACATTTGTATAGTGTGTTTTTAGTTATAGATATAACCTACGCCTACAACACCTACGCCTACTCCGCCTCCAACGCCTACGCCCATGCCGCTTCTAACGCCGCCGCCATCGTCGACGCTGCCAACGCCGCCGACGCCGCCGCCGACGCCAACGCCTCCTACTCCGCCGTCTCCTACTCCGCCGCCAACGCCGCCTACGGCGCCGCCGACACCTCCTACGCCTACGCCTACGTCGGCGCCGACTTCGCCTACGCCGCCGCCAATAAAAGTATAGATTTCAAAACAATCCTTCTGCAAGATTTAAAAAACAGAAAAGAAAACCAAAAGCCAACAATTTCAATAGCAACTTACGGTGAAATATGGCCTAAATTCCAACAAGCTTTAAAAGGTGCGGGCTGTGGATATTGGGCAAATGTATATCAAGATCTTTTTGAGAACAATTTTGAATTCGATCTTGAAAAACTGGATAAAAGAATCAATGTTCCTCAAGAAATTAAAGATCAGGGAGCTGCTGCTGTAGCTGAATTTTTAGAAAAGATAGAATCAGAAGGTGCAATTCGCCTGAACGAAGCCCGTATTATTATTTTAGGGGACAAAGGAGCAGGGAAGACCTGTGTGGCCAGGAAATTGGTGGATTCTGATGCCGCAATGACAACACCGGAGGAAAGTACGGCAGGTGTAGATACCTCTATCTGGTCATTAAAAAAGGATGAAATCAATATAAGGATATGGGATTTTGCAGGTCATACAGTTACTCATGCGGTACATCAGTTTTTCCTTTCAGAGCGCTGCCTGTATATCATGGTGTATGACGGCCGGACCGAAGAACGGAACCGATTGGAGTACTGGCTCGATTACATGAAAAACTATGGAGGCAATTCTAAAGCCATCATTTTGATCAATGAACGGGATCGACATAGCGTCAAAATTCCGGAGAATTACTTAAAGGAAAAGTATCCTATTGCAGGCTTTTTTTCTTTTAATGTCGGAAAAGACAAAAAAGAATTAGTGAAATTTCGAACTTTTGTCGCAGACTATATCAAAAACAATCCTTCTTGGAAGAATCAGGAAATCCCTACCAGCTATTATCTGGTCAAAGAAGAACTGGAAAAACAGTTCAACAAAGGGGGAGTGGAGAAAGGAGAAGAACATATTGTTAAAAATGCTTATCTCCGCATTGCCAAAAAACATAAAGTAAAGGACCCTGAAAAATTGCTTCAGGACTTGCATTTTCTTGGTGTCAGCCTGTGGTATGAGGACATGGATGAATATGATACGCTTATATTAAATCCTGAGTGGATCAGCCAGGGTGTTTATCAAATCATCAATTGGGTCAGTAATGAGAAAAAGTATGCTTTGACATTAGAAGAATTTTTAATAGTATTCAGGGAAGATAAGGATCGCTATCCTAAAGACAAACATAAATTCCTGTTCAATTTAATTAAGCATTATGAGCTGGCGTTTGACGTCAGGGGTACTCTTTTAATCATTCCACATTTACTCAACGAAGACCAGCCAGCGACATTGCCTGTTTTTGAAACGGAGACCAGTCTGATGATGAGGTATGAGGCAGATCAACCTTTGCCACCCAATACGATTTCCCGATTTATAGTTCGTCACAATGAACAAATCAAAAAAGAGGATGGCAAACTTTTATTTTGGAAACATGGCGTCATCCTGGAAGATGATCATGGAAGCCTTGCCTTGGTGAGAGAAATAGACCGCACGATTAGTGTATCAGTAAAAGGGAACGACAAGACCAATTACCTTAGTAAGATAAGGGAGACCCTTAATGCTATTTTTGATACGTTTGTGAGCCAGCACCCCGAGTTAAAGTATAAAGTAGCGGATGACAAACTAAACCCACAACAAAATCTCTGGGTTGTTGAAAAAGAAATTATTACCCATGTGATAGAAAGAAGGCCATTTTATGATTATAAATCCCGACAAGATATTTCGATGTTGCCAGCGGCAGATAATTACAATATTCCTTATTTATATAGGACCGATATTAATTTGAGTAAGAACTTATCCGGGACTGAAACGACTTCACCTGCTAATGATGCAAAACAATACCAGATAGATAAGTTGTCAGCAGAATTGAAGGAAAAAGAGGAGCAAATAGAAAAAATAAAAGAGAAAGAAAGAGTAAAAAAGGAAAAGGAGTTTATTCGTAAAAAAGTTAAGCGTTGGAGGTTTAAGTCTTCGATGCTATTTTTAATTTGTTTTATTTTCTTTATTGCAGGCATCTTATACTTTCCATACCGAGCTGGCTGGGACATGACGAAAGCCAAAGAAAATTTCATTGCATGGCAAGATAATTTTCTGGTTTTTGGAATTTTGTTTCTGGTGGCAATAATCTTTGCCTATTCCATTAAAATGTTTTATGAATGCTGGTTTAGTCATTCCCAGATTGAAAATTTTAAAAAAGGTATCGAAATTCCTGAAGATTTGAAATAGAAACCTGAACGTTTAATCACTCACTTACCATCCCCCATATAATTCACTAACCAAGGAATACCATATATGTGCGTCCACCCAAAGACACGAAGACCATGTGTTGGATTCCAATTCGTTGGCCATCGCCGTCTAGACTCAAAGTCACCCATCAGAGGAAGGTTTGAAGCTCCATATAAAGCTTCAATGATGTTTTTTTGAGTGCCTAATTCATCAAAACTCTGCTTGATTTCGTCCGTTTTTATAGTTTCTGCCCGATGCATTGCTTCATCTAAAAAAGATTTTTCGCCGGTAAATTCGTAGCCAACCAGAAGAGGATGAATCGTCGCAAAGTAAGATTCGTATTCATGATTATAAGGAGGATTGTCGCGAACAGCTCTTGCATGACGAATGAGCGCTTGATGTACTTTTTCATTTTTCGTCAATTGATAATACTTATACAAGCTATGAGAAACATAGATCTGTGAATAGCCGTATCGATCAATCAGTAAATTATCATATTGATCTGGACCGTTTTGCAAATCCAACATAATATCAATACGATCTTCCAATTCTTTTAGATATCTATCATCCTTGGTTGCATCCCATGCTTCGACCAAATTCCAGGCGGACAAATAGAGCCTTCTGCCAGTCAAGCTATGACCGCCAAACAATCTTCTCAGGTATGAATCTGCTGTCAATCTGGCAATGTCCAAACCACGATGATAGCCAGTGAGATAATAAGAAGCTATCCATCCTTCGAGCCAAACATGAGCACTTAGATTAGCCGCCCAATGTTGTTTGGCATGTCTTCGACCGATACCAAGATATGGACTCGCTATAGATTCTTTTTTCTCCCATTCCCAATAATCCAAAGCATCATTGGTATGTCCATAATAGGGTGGGTCTACCGGCCAATGGATATTATCGACATCCATCGTATGTCGGCTCATAGCTTCACCAGCTTTGTAATATTTCGAATCACCAGTTCTCATAAATTGTAACCAATACATGTAATCAATTGCGGGTTCATTATTTTGCCATCTGTACCAATCATCTCTATAGAAGCTATTTTTCTGATCGCCATAATCGAACATTCCATACCAAGGTTCCCATTTTTGATTGAATAGCGCCCAGTCAAACTTATAATCGAGTGCTCGCTCGTATTCAATATTTTTGTCACTCCTCGGTGCAAAACGACCATAAACCAAACTATTAGAATACGTTTCGGCAGAGGCATGAGGTACTGGAGGATCTAGTACATAATTCATGGTTTTTTTGATTTCCTCATCGCTTGTATTAGAGTCATGAAAAAACACGATCAGCTCAGATGTTTTGGTAATTCCCTCGGCAAAATTGGCAATCATTCCCTGATCGCGTTTGTTAGAATGTCGTGCAAAACTCATCGGCCCAGCTTTTGGAGACCACAAATATGCAACAGCCTGTTGATTTGCTATATCAAAAGATATTTCCTTTGGGTACTCCTCTAGAAAATTCTTTATCCCTATGCCTACTCCCCATTTATCATCGGATAAATCCGCCCAACCCTCGGCTCTTTGTATCTGCATTTGCTCAGAACCATCTAATGAGATATTTGCATTAAAACCATCTATTCTAGTTTCGAGATCTGAATTGGGAACGGGTGGCATTCGATCAGGTTTTGGGCCTGTCTGAAAAACAGATATGTCTTCTTGAGCATTTGAATTAGTGTGGTATATTTTTGATTCGCCTGGATCATGCCAGCTGCCTTCGCAATATCCTGTTTGATATTTTACCGCTCCATCAAACTTATAATCCAATGAAATACCGGTACTATTAATCTGGTCATTGGCTTGAGTCCAACCCTGATCTGTACTTTCCCGATCGTTCAAAATTTTACCTTCTGCGTCTAATGCAATATTGGCATGCTCTCCTTCCAGAGGAATATGCTTATCGGGAATGCCCGTATAGGTCAAAGTATGAAACACTCTGATATAGGATTTACCAGCATACAAATGAAGACGTATAATAAAAGGAGAATCCCTATTGTCTTCTCTGCTGTAGGTATAATTTCCCTCTAACCTCATAATCGTATGGAGTGGTCCGGAACCACGCTCTCGTACAGATCTATGAACAGTTGCTGTTGACTCGTCTATTCCCAGATCATCCAAAATATCTAAAAACGATCCTCGCCCTTTTTTACTTGTGGCAATAGTGTCTTTCTCATCAAAACCGTCTCTATCAAGATCCAACAGCACATTATCAATAAATCCTCCTTTCCTTTTACTGATGGTAAATCGCATGGGACCTGTCTCGATATAACTTGACTGACCCGTTCTTTGAGCATTTTTTACTTTTATTTTATCTCCTTTTATGGGAGCTTTTCGAACATTTGGTCCATATTCCAAAATGTAATCTTCATCTCCAGTAGAGAAAAAGAAAACCCACATCCATTTGACACTAAAATCCACAGGCTCCCATGTTGTTACAAGATTTGTTTGACACGGAATCTCTCTTCCATTTTTATCAAGTAATCTTACATGATCTGGAGACATCAAAACTCCTTGAGGAAAGGGAATTCCCATAGTAATAGGTGCACCTGCAACAGCTTTATCTACTTTAATTGGTATTTGTTCTGCTGACAAACTGAATGCCACAAAAATCAATAATAGCACAAAGAAATTCTTACTTACAAATGGCATCCTCTTATTCATTATTCTTGTTTTATTATTGAAGTGGTATAATTCTACTTTAAGAGATTAGGTTATATTCCTTTTTTTTGGATTAATTTGAGAACCAACGGCTATGATATAAGGTCAACTGAAAAAGAAGCAGAGCCATGACTGGGTTGTGGGGGACTGACTGACCTCGAAGAGTGGCGACGATAGTCGACAAAGGAAGGAACACGTAAGTGGCGGGTAGGCTTCCCATCGCTTTCGCGTTCCTTCGCTTGTTAGCTAACGCTACCACATCTTCCGATGATCGCTCAGTCGCATTGCAAGGCTGCATTAGCCAGTCTTGATTTTTTTGGTTCTGTTTTTTATCAAGAAAAAATAGAACGCCCAGCCGGCGAGGCGAAGGTTCAGTTGAAAAATTATTTTTTATTTTAAAATAGATCATTAATTAATTAATTATTCAAAATGTCTTAATTTAGAATTAAAAAACATATTTTAAATTCTCTCATGCGCATCAAAATACAAAGCGGCTGCACCTAAAAGTGCTATTTGAGGATCTTTGGAGATCTCAATTTTTAACCGTTCCAATGTAGTCTTATATTCAAAAGTTTGAAGACTTTTCCACATACTTTTACTAAAAAAATCAAAAGCCTTACTCACTGAACCTCCCAAAATGATTATTTCCGGATCCAATGCGTATAATACAGCCTGAATGGCTTTGCCTAAATGGTATCCTAGCTCATCATATAATTTCAAAGCCTCAATATCTCCTTTCATCGCATCTCCATAAAGTTCATAACCATCTTTTTGATATACATTTTTGAAAAACTGTCCACTGCAATAATATTCATAATTATGATCTAAATAAGCCATGGTACCGAATTCACCAGCACCACAGTTAAAACCATTGTATAATTTGTCATTGATAATGATGCCGCCTGCCATGCCTGTACCAATTGTCAGTCCAACAAAATTTTTATAATTCCGCGCAATTCCAAAATGCTTTTCTCCTACTGCGAAACAATTTGCATCATTATTCACATATACTGGAATCTTGTATTTATTTTCAAGTATTTCTTTTAAATGTACTTCTTTCCAAGAGGGAATATTTTGTACATCGTACACAATGCCTCTTTCAATATCTACAACACTGGGCACACCTATTCCTATACCCATAATGTCGTTATTGAAAAAAACATCAATGGCTTTAAAAATTTCTTCGAGCACTTCTTCTACACTACCATCAGCAGGCACTTCACTTTTGAAAGTATCTGATATTTTTGAATCCTCAATTCTTCCTGACAATACCTTTGTTCCGCCTAGATCAATACCGATCAATGCCTTCCCCATCATTTTTTTTTATATTTAGGATGTTGCAGGTTGTTCCAGATTTTTCTTCTTTCCGATAAAATCATTGTTAATAAGTGGCTTCGACCAAAACCCAATGCTCAGTATATATAACAATGTGATGAACAAAAAGAACATTCCATATTTCAACCCTATAGCATCCCCAAGAGAACCAACGATTAAAGGTACAATAGCACCACCGGCAATACCTGTAACCAAAATACCTGAAAACGATCCATGATGAGATTTTACTGAATTGAGAGCCAGAGAAATAATTACAGACCACATCACTGATGAAAAGAATCCTACCAATGGAAATCCATACAAGGCAACAGATTTAGAACCTAGCAAACTAGCAAACAAACATACAATGGCGGCAGAAGTAAAAACAATCAAAACTTTCCTACTGTCCATAAATTTCAATAGGATCAATCCCAAAACTGTACCCGCAGTCATCATGCCCCAAAAATAAGAGACTATACTTGCTCCCTGTGTTTGAGGGTCTACATCGTGGTAAGTAGCTAAAAATTGAGAAATCCAATTTGCCACTCCTTGTTCTGTTCCGACATAGGCGAAAATTCCTAAAAAATACAAAATAACCATCGGCCTTTTTAGCAGATCCAAATGTGTTTGAAATGCCCCTACTTTCTCATCTTCCTTCAATTCAATCTTCGGAAATTTTACCATCCAAATGATGACTACCATCAACAGGGATATGACTGCGAATACCCAATACAATGAAATCCAAGGTAAATTATCAGGAACAACTTTAGAAAGTAAATTTGTCAACATATCCCCTTTCTCGTCGTTTCCAATATTCAATACGATGTAGGAATAGAAAAGAGGACTAAGAAAAGATGCCAGACCAAAAAACAACTGACCAAGCACCGAATTAAAAGCAAATTCGGATTCTCCACCAGCTACGCGGAGCAAAGGATTAATTGCTACTTGCAACATTGCCATGCCCGTTCCTATAAAGAAAAGAGATACGATATAAAAACTGTAGGATGGTTTCCACGCAAAGAATAGAGCACCCAAGCAAGAAATTAAAAATGCCAACACCATCACTTGTTTCGCACCTATTTTCTCAACCAATATGCCAGAGGGTATCGACATTATGCCATAAGCAATAAAAAAAGCAAACGGAAGCAATGCGACCATTGTCAAACTCAAACCAAAACTCTCTATAATATCCGGCACCATCGGGCCGAGGATATTCGTCAAAAAAGAGATTACAAAGAATACCAATAAAAATAGTGCTACAAAAAAATAATTTCCCTTCATATGATTATGGTTTCACAACTTTTAGCATTGGAAAAAATTCCCTCAGCTGTTCATCAGTTGGTTGCAAACCATATTCTGCAATTTCAAATGCTTCTGTAAATTGTGCAGTGTCATTAGCATCAATCCCATACCACTTTACTAAAGATGCTCTTCTGTCTTTAGAGATTATACCTGGATTCCTCTTGACACGTTCCGATAACCAGGCACGCCTTTCTTTCTTTCCTTTTGGCACAAGATCCTGAGTTCTTCCTTGAGTCCAAGGGCCCCACTCGTACATTTGTGATTCATGGGCATCCAGGGCATCTATCTTCATTTCCACTACTTCATCAATTATAATAACTAAATCAGGCACATGAGGATAAGGTCTCTGAAAACGATCTTGCATATAAAGAAACATTGGATTTTTTTCCAAAGGTGGTGTATCCGGGCAAACATTGGGAACGATCACCATGTAAGCCGCATCTTGTACCAATTTTCCTGCATTTCGATGATCCGGATGATAATCGTTGCTCCGCAAGCCCAATACAATATCAGCATTCCATTCCCTTATTTTTCTGATCACCTGATGTCGAATTTCTAATGTTGGCAAAAGTTCTGCATCATGGTTGTCCAAAGTTTCGTATTCTGCAATCCCTAGACGCTCTCCGGCTTCCTTAGCTTCCGCTCTTCGCCGATTTCCAAGGGCGCCTCCTCCTTGACTTTGATGTCCTGCATCACCGCTGGTTAGTGACAGAAATTTCACATTATGTCCCATCTTTGCAAAAAGTGCAGCAGTACCTCCAAATTTATAATCACAATCATCTGGATGGGCACCTATAGCGATGATATTTAAAACCCTGTCTTGTCCAAAGTTTGATCCGATTACGAATAAAAAACTAAGAACTATTAAAACTATTTTTTTCATTATGTTGATTTAGTATCCTGAATTTTGTGTGAAGTTGGAGTTTAAATCCATTTCTCGTTGTGGAATTGCAAAAAGCAATTTTCCGTTTACAGGTTTTCCTTGTGCAGCCATGACTGATTCTGCTTGTCCAAATCTCAAAAGATCTGCCCAACGGTGGTTTTCAAATGCCAATTCAACTCTTCGTTCTTGTAATAATTTGTCCTCAAAACTTCCTGGAGTACTTCCATCAATAGGTCCCAAGCCTGCACGATCTCTGACCATATTGATCAGATCATACGATTCTCCCGATTCTCCTAAAGCTTCAGCAAGCATCAATAGAACATCAGCATATCTAAAAATTACCCAATTATTAGGACCATCATCATCACTAAAAGCATTTGTCAATCCATACTTTATCGTCCATCCAGGATTATCAACCGTAACACCAGCTAAAGAAGCTGCGAATCTGGCATCTCCAGCCTCATACGCATCAGAAAGATCGCGCTCCGGAATATTTCTCAATCCTGAAGTAACAGATCCAGCTAAATCATCATTGAACTGGCTGGTAAAATTATTGCCCTGATCGCTCAAGCCACCTTCGAAATTTACTTCGAATATTGATTCTACATTGTGCTCATTATCCACACCCCATAGATTTGCATAATCTCCCATCAAACTATACCCTCCACCGATCACTCGTCGGCAAGCAGATTCAGCGTTTCCAGATTCTCCAATTGTTAAATATACTTTTGCCAATAAAGTTGCCGCTGCTCCACTGGTAGCTCTTCCTTGATTCGAAGCATCATAGGATGCTGGTAGATTGGATTCTGCTTCAGTCAGATCGGAAACGAGTTGAGCATAGATCGTTCCTGCATCGACTTGGGTATGATTCTCACCTTCATCAACTGTAGCTGTTTCGGTTAATACCAAAGGAATATTTCCAAATCCTACCGCCAGATGATAGTAAAATAAGGAACGTAAGAATAAGGCTTCTCCTTTCAGATTTGCTTTTAGAGTAGCATCCATATCTATCTCATCAATGTTGCTCAAGACAATGTTTGCCCTGGCAATTCCCTGATATGAATCATTCCAGGCAGCCTCACTGATGTTGCTTGTAGATATATCTGTAAACTTATCAAATACTGTAACCTCTTCTGCCAATCCTGTACCATCCCAAAAAGTATTGTCGGAACGGAGCTCTTGAAGTACCCAATAACTTTGGTCATAACAACCATCTTTTTGCAATGAATTGTAGATAGCATTTACAGCTATTTGCATATCTCCAGCTGTCTTATAAAATACACCAGTATTTCTTTGTGATAAAGGAGCGAGATCTGTAAAATCACTTGAACATGACATCGACCCCAAAATGATAAAACTCAATATTATATATTTGATTTTCATTTCTTTTAATTTTTAAGCTTATTTAAAATGTTGCATTAAGGCCAAATGTCAAGACTTTTGATAATGGATATGCTCCATAGTCTTCTCCTTGTACATTTACAATATCTTCAATGTTATTTACTTCCGGATTGTATCCTAAATAATCTGTAAGAGTGAGGAGATTAGTTCCAGATACATACGCTCTTAAACTCTTAATTTGACTTCCAAATATCTTGTTGCCAAAGTCATATGATAAAGTAACATTTCGCAATCGTATATAAGAAGCATCTTCTACTTGATAGTTGGATGGACGGTTATTACTATTACCGGTTTGTCTATTCGCTCTAGGAATTTCTCCATTCCCAGGATCTGCTTCTGATCTCCATCTTTCCGTCCATTCGACATAACTATTATAGTTGGCTTCTCCATTGCCCATATGTCGACGTGTAAGATTCAATACTTCAGATCCTTGAACTCCCTGGATTAGGAAACTGAAACTGAGGCTATTATATGAAAAAGAGTTGTTTATTCCGAATGTGTAATCTGGTAAATAATTTCCAGTAATAGTACGATCATCAGGGTTGATAACTCCGTCATTATTAATGTCTTTCCAACGGAAATCCCCAGGCTGTGGTGTTGCAATCTGATCTACCGGGCCCGCATCGATTTCACCTTGATTTTGATAGATACCATCTGTAACATATCCATAATAACTTCCAATCGATTCTCCTATTTGAGTAATATGTCTATTCCCTGCTCCTCCGCTACTTAATATCGGATCACCTGAAGGTCCTAGCTTGGTCACTTCATTGTTTACTGTAGAGAAGTTGATATCGGTAGTCCATTTCAACTTACCTACTGTGTTTCGACTGGTCACTGTAAACTCGAAACCTTTGTTGACCACTTCACCAATATTCGTGAGTGCATTCGTAAAACCCAATGCCGCAGGAACCTGAACAGCTAATAATAAATCTGATGTAGTGCTACTAAAATATTCGACTGCACCATAGATTCTATCATTCAAAAATCCGAAATCCAATCCAATATCATATGAGCTGGTTTTTTCCCATTTCAAATTAGCATTATTAATTGTGACCGGAGCGATTCCATTATTCAGTTGTCCACCCAGTACATAATTTGCAGGGTCCAACAAACCTATAGATGCATAATTAGGAATCAGGAAGTTTCCTGTCTGACCCCAAGAGACTCTTAATTTCAAGTCACTGATAACATCAGATTTTATATCATTCGAAATTCTCCAACCTGCAGAAGCAGATGGGAATATTCCAGTTTTGTTTCCAGCACCAAATCTTGAAGATCGGTCAGATCTTATAGATGCAGTGGCTAAAAACCGATCGTTGAAATCATAATTAACTCTAGCCAACATTGAAACCAATGACCATTCTTCTTGAATAGCTGTAGCTGACACAACCTGGCCGCCACTTACCGTGCCTACCTGATCATCAGGGAAATTATTTGCAAAAATCGAATTGATATCTAATTTTTCTTTTTGAGCTGTGTATCCGGCTACTACATTAAAGTTGTGTCCCTGATCCAGAGACTTAGAATAACTCAATGTTTGCTCTGACAGCCAATTGACACTCTCTGACGAACTAGATTGACCATAAGGTTCTCCAGTTGTAGCAGTTCGATATAATAATGTATTGTCTCGGAAAAAGTTTCTCTTATAATTATTAATATCAACTCCTATGAAGGTTTTGAAAGTAAGGTCATCCATTAAGTCATATTCCAGAAAGACATTTGATAAAGTTCGAAATTGATTCAATTTATCATCGACGGCTTTGATAATAGCCAATGGATTACTTGCAGAAGTCATAGATGATCCTTCCCCGTCACTTGTCAATAGATAACTTTGGTTATCCAGTTGGTTTGGAGTTCCATCATCATTGTATGGTTTTACCGTCGGAGAATGTATAATTCCTGAATATACAATACCTGGCGGTCGAGCAAAATAAGGTGAACCTGCTGGCACTTTGTCCGAACTGGTATATGTTGGATTTAGATTCAACCCAAGACGAAGTTTATCACTGATATCTGCATTCAAATTCAATCGAACACTATATCGATCAAAACCAGATCCTTCAATAATTCCATCCTGATTGAAGTAATTTGCGGCTACATAAAATCCAACTTTCTCTGCGCCGCCAGCAAATGAAAGGTTATGACTATGCATGTAGGAAGATTGAAAAAGTAAATCTTGCCAATCCGTGTCTGTACCATCAGGATTTTGGATGTCGTCTGCAATCCTCCATGCCCCATTGGTACGCATAGAATTTGGATCACTAGCGCTTGCCCCTGGATTATTTTGTAAATATGCATTATTCGTCGCATCTGTATTATAATCTATCAGTTGTTCTGCATTCATCAAATCTAATCGGTTTGCAACTGATTGTGTACCAATATAGGTATCATAGGATACAACAGTTTTTCCTCTCCGATTTCCCTTTTTAGTAGTAATCAATATCACTCCATTAGATCCTCTCGACCCATAAATTGAAGCTGAAGAAGCATCCTTCAAAACTTGAATGGACGCTATGTCATTTGGGTTCAATGTAGCTAGAGGGTTCTGAGTGGGAGGTCTGAATCTTCCACTACCTCTTCGTTGATTATCTCCTTGGACGCCGAGATCCACATTTTTAGAAATAGGAAATCCATCTATCACATAAAGCGGTTCGTTACCTGCAGAAATAGAACCTACACCTCTAACTCGAATGGAAGGTCCTGCTCCGGGTTCGCCACTGGTCTCGCTCACTTGCACTCCAGCCAGTTGACCTTGGATGGCATTTTCAAAACTTGAAACGGGCAAATTTTTAATTTTATCTGCAGATATGGAAGCTACTGATCCGGTTATGTCTCTTTTTACTTGTCTTCCATAACCTATGACCACAACTTCATTTAAGACAGAAGATTGTTCTGACAAGGATATCGAAATGTTAGTTCTGCCATCTACTTGGATTTCTGTTTCTCCGTATCCTAAAAAAGAGAAAACCAAAGTCGCTTGATCATCAACAGTCAAAGAATAGTTTCCATCCGCATCCGTAATTGTCGCATTAGAAGTCCCTTTTTCAACTACTGTTGCTCCCGGGAGTGAAATCCCTGAATCATCTGTGATTTGGCCGGACACCGTAATTTGGGTGGCTTGTTGAAATTTGTCAAGCATTAGATCCAAATTGTAATCATTGTTTTTCATGGTATTCGAAAAAGTAAATGATTGCAAAACAAATGCAATAAACAGAAATAGTAATAAGATAAAATTCCGATTAAATAACTTAATTAGTTTTTTCATATTAGTTTGTTTAGGTTTTTCAAGTTAATTAATAACGATTACACATAAGTAACGATTATTAATTTTTTTTTCTAGATAAAACTCTTAAAGTTTTTAATAAGTGCTCCAATTATTGTTTAGACCTTTCTGGATTCTTTCCTTTTTTTTAATACAGTTTGATGTTAAATTGATTTATACATGAATTTAAATTCTGGCTCGACTGTTACTGTAGTGCAACGCTCGAAGAATAGGAGAATGCTTTTTTCGTAGGTGAACACCCAATAAACCATAAATACAAAAACAGGATTATTGTTTTGTCTGATTTTTTTGAAGGAAGGGATGAGGTTTATATCAAATTAGAAATGAATACTAGCTTCATAACAAGTTCGTGGGGTTATATTTTAGACAATCTTATTGTTGAGAACATAGTATCCAACAATAAATAAACTTTGCAGTAAGGAATCGTTTCAAAAACTTACACGAATCCACTTGTCACATACATAAAGATCAAATTGAATTATCCAAGTTAGTTTGAAGTGAGTGAGACGCTTTTTATACTTAATACTTGATAGAATCTGAAACTAATTCCTTTCCAGTTAGTATCTCTATTAGAGATTTTTTAATTACAACCTTATTTTCTTCAGTTTGGTAATTATCGAAATTGATTTCTAATGGTTTCGTGGGAAGATGAAAAATCATCTTATGATATGTCTCAGATAAAAATAATTCCGCAGAAACTTTTTGTTCTTGCGATACTAAAGCATTTTTAAAATGGTCTTCGACTTGAATTCTATTTAATCTTTCATTCTCCAATGAAAAAAAGTGCGATAATTTTGATGTTTCTTCATCTGGAAAGGGAGATTGATGAAACATTGTAAATAATCCTCTTAAATTGGTCATGCCCATATTTAATTCATCGATATGAGAAAAATTAATTATAAAAGTAAAGGACAAGTATGATTCATCTCTAAATATTCTAATATAATTACTATCTAATAACTTGGAGTAGGCAAAGCTTTCTTCAGGAAATATTTCAAAAAATAATCTCTGAGATACTAGAGTATCAGTATCATTTTTCATTGCTTCCCCAATAAGTCCACTAAAATTATCTGAATTTGCTTGTTGCACCAAAATAATGGCTCCTACTTCGGAAGGTGGTGTAAGAGGCGCACCTCATTAGTTTTCGATAGTGGGGCCGTCTACTCGATTGGGCGTGCGCTTTATACCTTTCTTTTTTTATCTTTACATTAAACTATTTCAATCACTTGGAAATCTCTTCTAATATGCCAAATTCTTTAGGGATAATATCAAAGTTTCTTCTTTCAAAAGGGTTTTCTGATTTGCTTGGAAATTCACCTGAAAATAAATCAAAGAATATGAGTGACTACAACTTAATTCCAATGAAAGATGTTTTACCTGCTTATGAATCCCTTTTTTTTATGACAAGATTTTCAGTTGGTGGAAAAATCAATCGAGTTGATTTTATTCTTCATGATGGCTCAACTCTAAAAGGATTAAAAGTAATTGATGAATCGAAAGTAATGATGCCTCAAGGATACTCTTCAAGCGATGTTAAATCAGTAAGTATTCCTTTTGACCAAAGTCCTTGATTATTAAATAGCTCTTTTTCTTTCTTTTTTTGTTTTAAAGATTTCTTCCTTTTCTTCTAATGCCATTCGAGCTGCGGCACTAAGATTAAATTTATCTATTACATCTGATTCTAAAAGTTTCATCTTTTCAAAGGTTCGACCTAATTGTTTCCTCAATTCTCGTGCATTATCTTGTAATTCAGCAATTGTCACCTTCCTCTCAGATGGAGTTTGAACGCTTCTATCCGCCATATTAGCAAAGTCAATTAGTTTCCATCTAAAATCTTGAAGATTATCTAAAAACATATAAATCTTCTTATTTGTTTCTAATATTTCTTTTTTAGCCTTTTTTCTATCTCTCCATCTAAGAAAAAATGCAATTATTGCTAAAAGAATTGCTCCAATTGGTGCTGCTTTATAAAGAATTGTTAGAGTATCCATATATAAAATCTGGTTTTAATAATCATCCAAGTGCTTGTTTTATTCGTCTTATCCTATCCACAGCTAATGAAAAATTCGGGTCTTTCTCTAATGTTTTCTTATACCATGAAATAGCGTCATTATATTTTTGAAGCCCCAAATAACATTCCCCAATGTTGAAAATTGTAATCTTATCATCTTCGTTAATTTTTAATGCCTTTTTTAAGTATGATAATGCTTCTGAATCACGATTTAATTTAATATAGGCAGTTCCAATATTTTGCAACGCAGTATGATAGTTAGGGTCAATCGCTAAAGCTTTGTTAAAACACTCCAAAGCTTCTCCATCCCTTTTTAGCATACCAAAAGAAGTTCCCATATTTGTAAAAATCTTAACCTTTTCAGGATTCTTTTTAAAAAGCGCTTCTTGATACAATGCAATAGCTTCTTCATGTTTAGATAATTTACTAAAAATTACTCCTACATTGAGCCAAGGGAGTGACAAATTAGGATTAATGTCTAATGCCTTTTCATAATATCTATATGCTTCTTCATAATTTTTCATTTCTTTGAAAACTCCTCCGATACCAATATAAACATGAAAATCTCTTCTGTCTATTTCTAACGCTTTAAAATAACAATTTAGACTCTTTTCAAACTCATTAAGCTTAGAAAACGCAAGCCCCATATCACACCAGGATTGGGAATAATTTGGATTAAATTCTAATACTTTCTTATGTTCTTCTACAGCATGCTCATATTGTCTTAAGCTATAAAACACATTTGCTTTGTTAAACAACGCTGTTAAATTATTAGGTTCAATCTTTAATATTTTGTTATAACATTCTAGCTCCTTGTCAAATTCCTTTAATCCTTTAAATAATATTCCTTTATTTATTAGAGTTGGAATATCATTGTTGTCAATTGCTAATACCTTTTTATAATATTCCAATGCCTCTTCTTTTCTAACCAATCTGTTTAACGTCCTACCAATTAGATTCCATTCTATTTTAGGATGAGGGTATTCTGGGTAAGGGGAAAAATGGGTTAATGCATCTTCAAAGCAAATTAAAGCCTCATCATATTTTTCCAAAAAATATAAAGATTCTCCTTTCGCTATAAGGTCAAGGTTTGTTAAATCTCTACCACCTATTGAAGGGTATTCTTCATTCGTTAAAGTTTTGTATAGGGCATTGAAACTCTCCCTTAATTCTGCGAAATTATTTGGTCTTTTTATTTTATCCTTTTCTAAACATTGTAATATAATTTTTCTTAATTGTGGAGCAACTTTACTTTCTTTCAAAAATGATTTTGGGTCAATGACTTTTTCTACCAAATGCTTCTCATTGAGTATTTCTTCTTTGGATATTGAAAGTTTTTGTTTAACAACTGGTTTTAATTTATTAAATAATTTCCTAAAAAAGCCTTTGTCGTTGCTATCAGTCTCAATAGTTTCAATGGGTTTCCTTGTCTCGGGAATAATGGAATCCTTTCTTTTACAAAAGACTTCATAAAACATACAACCAAAACTATATATATCTGACCGTTCATCAAGCTTTTCTTTATTAATCTGTTCGGGTGACATATATCCTGCAGTACCACCAAAAAAGTCAGTATCTGCAATTCCAAAATCTGTTAATTTCAATCTCCTATTAGGAGTTATCATTATGTTTTGAGGCTTTATGTCTTGATGTACAAATGTTTTTCCATTTGCTTCATATCTATCGGAAATCCAAATCATGGCATCACACAATTGAATGGCGAATTTTATCCCTTCTTCAACTGTTATCTCATCTTTTGTCAAATAACCATGTAAATTATTCACTCCTTCCTTCCATTCATGAAAGGGAATTCCCTCCATTATGATAACAGGTGAGTAATCTATCGAATCAATATCCAAAACTTTCACTACATTAAAATGCGAGTCAAGCCTTACCCAATTCAATGCTTCTTTCTTAAAATCTTTTATGTCTTGTTCAGATTTAAATGCCAATCTTTTGATAGTCTTAACTGCAACCAAATTCTTGGTAATTTTATCCTCACATAAATAAACCCTTGCCATCCCACCTTCAATGGGATTTGAAATAACTCTATATCTATCAAGTAGAAGTTGATTAATCTTGTAAATTATTTCATCTTTTATAGGAGTAAAACTTTCAACATTTAGATTATTTAACTCCTGTTTAATTCTTTTGGATGGGTATTCATATTTCAATAAAAGCCTATCAATATTCTTTTGAGATAATGCTATTCTTAAAATAATAGAACCTCGAATCTTTCTAATTACTATTATTTCATCTCCATTTAAATTTAACAAAGATGCCACATATCTAACTATTTCCTTTTCTTTAAATGAGGTAAAATCTTCAAATGTGCCATTGATTTGAATATCAAGTAACCCAAGTTCTTGGTTTGAGTACAACACTTTTAATTTACATGAATCCAAAATATCAAGTAACCCATTTGAAATTTTATTTACATTAGAATTTAAAGAGTCTATAGGCAGGATACCAAGATTATATTGATTTGTGTATTGCTCAAATTGAGAAGAGTAGAGTAAGGTTTTGTTATAATATTCTGATGAAATGGGTCTTGTGAGATCTAATAGTTTATCAATAACCTCTTTCGTTTTTCCATTCTTAAATTTGTCTTCTATTTCGTTAATTATTTTACTCATTTCCTGATTTGGGGGTTAGTGTTTAGATAAACTTTCTAAATACTCAACTACTTCATAATTTTTATTCTCTCTTGCTGTATCCAAAGGAGTTTTTTCGTACATATCCAAAGTGTTAATGTTTGCTCCATTCTTTATTAATATTTCTACTTGTTTAAGATTGCCATTTTGGACGGCAGTATGAAGTAATGAAATATCTCTATCGTCACAAAGGTTTGGGCTTTTTAAACTTTTTATGTAAGTCTTCATTCCATCATAATCCCTGTTCTTTGTGTAAAAGCTTAATTTTAATAGTATATCACTGTGGCGGATTAAATTCTCTGAGATTTGTTGATTAGCTCTGGAGTCAATTACTAATTCGCCCCTAGATAAAATTCTAATTACATTATTGTACCTGCTTGCAGCAGCCATTGTATAAGGAGTAGATAAATTGTTTGATTGAGCATTTACATCAGCCCCTTTTGAAACTAATAATTCAGTTATCTGTTCGCAATTTTCATTAGCTGCAAAATGAAGTGGACTAAACCCATTTGGGTTTTTAGAATTTATGCTAAATCCATCATTCATGAGTTTAGCAACAAGTTCAACATTGTTCTCTCTTATAGCCTTATAATACAATTTCCATTGACTTATTACAATGTGTGAATTCGCTGGTTTGGCGGTATTGGATTTCGTAAGGTATTTGAAGATTTTATTAATTATGTTTATAAGTTTATAAAGGGCACTTTTCTTTTTTTCTTCGGAAACAGTATTAGCAGATATTTTCGAACTGACTGATTGGCCAATTTGAGTCTGATTTGATGTTATTTTTTCTTCTCTAAATTCAGGTTTATTGATATCTGAAAATTCAAGGATAGAAGATTCCTGTAAATTTTCTACATTGGAGTTTGGAATTAAGGTATTAACCAATTTCTCCAAATCTAAACTGAATGTATCTTTATCAGATAACGAAAACTTATTACCATCAACTCCTACATACTTTATTCCTACGGTATTTTTATCACTTTGCTGGTTTTGGATCATTCGGTTTAAGGAATTTTTCATGGATTTAGGCAATGATAAAATTAAATTGTTCCTGAAATGGAAAAACTTCAGGTTTTCTAAATTTCCTAACTCATTTGGCAGATTCTTAATTGCATTATCATTGATATATAGTTTTTCTAAGCTTCTTAAATTTCCAATCCAAGTAGGTAACTTAGATAGTTTATTGTTACTTAAATCAAGATGTCTTAGTTTTTTTAGTTTTTGTATTTCACTCGGTAAATTAGATATTTCATTATCGGTAACTGTTAAAACTTCTAAATTTTCTAAATCACCAATCCAAGAAGGTAAATTAATCAGCCCATTATTGCTTAAGCTTAACCATGTAATGTGTTTTAATTCCCGAATTTCAATTGGCATTTCTGTAAACTTGTTCCAATTTAGGAATAATTCTTTTTGAGTTTTGGCTTTGTTTATTTCTTCGATTACTTTTTCCATGATGTTGAAATTATGGTTAAAAATCATACATAAACAATTGATTATCAAAACTAATCAACGGTCAACTATATCCCAAATTTATCCGTATATATTCAGATAATAAACGAGTATAAACGGTAAAATCAAATAAACTGGTCATGGTCTACATAATCTTAACTTCCTAAAGATAAAAATCTTTTACTTATTCAATTTACCAGAAGATATTTTGTAAGTGAAATCTTTTGGATACTTCCTGCGGTTTGTCTGGCAAAACTCCCTGTTACATATATATTCTATTGGAAAGAAAAGTAACGGCTCTGCTATAAGATGAGGAACGACGAAGAAGTTCTTCATTCTTCACAGCCTGTTACCCCTCGTATACTAAATCTTTGATATTGTATTTTTTGAAGTGCTTTCTATTTAATTTCTCAAGTTGACCCAGTTGATTTTTAGATTGAACAACGATCCATAATTCTGCCTTCTTCTCAAAGTTTGCCACACCTTTCAGCGTAAGATCAATAACTGGTTGCAAGCAATTGGTATCTTTGCCATCGATGAAGTGCACGATTTCCTTTCGCTTCAGGTTGTAGATCCTGTAGATGCCAAAATCGAGTTCATTGGCATTGAACTGGAACATCTCTTTTAGAAAATGCTTCAGCTGTTCTATTGAAGTTTCTTTATCCATTTAAATTTTTTCTATCAGTTCGGTTCGTATCAGTTCGTAGGCTTTGGCTTGGTCATATTCAATGCCTGGTCGCAATAATGCGAAGATGTCCCCTTCAAAATCGGGGTCTTTCAGTTTCTCCTCCATGTTCCTTAGGTATTGTTTTTGGGTTGGAGGTTTGTCCACCGAAAAAGCCATGTATTCCTTGTAGCATTTGATCAGCTTCTCAGTGTCCAAATCCAGATTGGTGATGGCGTGGTACAAGTCGAATAAGTCACGACCTTTTTTGCGTTGATATAAAGCCCGTAATTTTGTACCCAGCATTTCTTCCACTTCAAATGCAATGAGTTTGCAGGAGCCTTCAGCCCAAGTGTTCTCTATTTTATGCTCGATCTCTTTATAACCCAGCACCGTAAAGTGTTCTCTGCAATTGATCTCGATCTTCAGTCTCAAGTTGATGACCGGTGGGATTTCGGATTCAAAACGGTAGACCAGCGTATTGTTGTTTGCTTTTTGTTTTACAACAGGCTTGCCCAAGAAATCGAGTTGTTTTCTTATAGCTGTAATGGTGGCTTTGATAGGTTCGGCCTTGATCTGAACCAAGTCAATGTCTTCGGAATATCTGACCTGTGGCTTTAGGAAGATCTTGTGTAATGCAGTTCCTCCTCTGAAAGCCAATCGCTCTTGCAAGAATGGATCGGAGAATAATTCCAGCATCGCTTTTTCAATAACAAGGTCTTGTTCAACCTGCGCATCTTCGGGCCAGGGTGCAAATTCTTTCCATTCTTCTATGTATCGTCTTGGTAGCATCAGAAATCGAGTTCAGTATTGATTAATACATTCCATTTGGTGTTCAATTCGCCCTCACGATTTTTATGTGCTAATGAAATAGGGATCTCTCTCAAAGTTTTCTTTTCAATTCTTTTATACAGAGTAGAAGCCAGTAGTTCATTGCCCAATTGTTCAAGCATGTAACCCAATCTTTGCAGGTCGGGTACTTTTTGATTTCTTGCTGTTCGGTTCAGTTCGGATGTCTTGATGCTTTCCACCAGATCTTCTAGTATCGGAATGATACGATTGAGTCCACCGATCTTTTTGTTGTAATGCACAAGGTCAAATGCTGTTAGGGCAGGAGATGATACTTGGATATATCCGGTCTCCGTTTTCTTTTGGACTATGTCCTCGGCTTGCCATTTGCTTTTCACATAAAAATGGAGATCGAGTTTCTTATTCTTGATACTTCTCATTGGTGGTTTTTTGATCATTACCTGAAATTGCATGGGTTGTTGGTGTCCGGCACCATGCAGTGCAGAAGCAGATAACAGTCCTACATAATATTCTCTTTGGAGAAACTCCATCAGATCTCCAATGAACAAGGTAGGTGGGATCATACCTCTGTTCGAATATTGGGGAGGCAGGATCACATAGAATTCCTTTCGAACTTGAGCAAGCTGATTCTTGCTTTTTAATCTGAAGATATTTTGCTGTATAGCCTGTTTTGAAGATTCAAATTTGTTCTTTAATTCCTCCAGTGTCACGGTATATCTGCCTTTTGCTTGTATGTGGTTCAGATAGTCTTCTATGTATTTATATGTCGATTCTACGCCCATAAATGTGTTTGCGCAAAGCTACACAATTCGTAGTTAATCGCAAACATAACAAATAGCTTTTTTCGAGCGTTGTAGAAATTTAAGCTCTTTTGATTGCCAGCGTAGGGATTGTGTATCGAGGCAAGCAAATGTGCTTAAATGTGCGTTGGGTTCCACATGAGGCATAACGTATCGGTGATATGGAGCGGATTTGGCGATAGCCAATCTGATCTCATATCACATGTGTGTGCCTGGCATGTACCGCTACTCGAAAGGTAGCAAATTATTCTAGAGGGTGCAAGTCCCTTATACGCGAGATTGCCGTCTCGAAGTATTAGTAAGTCGCAAGGGTGTTAGTGGTGACACTAG
>Ga0256847_1000074_pt1 | contig 67901 bp, 62 predicted proteins | sample TeddybearmetaG_FD_189099 | JGI IMG/M metagenome (GOLD analysis project Ga0256847, IMG submission 189099) | Hydrothermal vent microbial communities from East Pacific Rise, Pacific Ocean - Teddybear | ecosystem: Environmental > Aquatic > Marine > Hydrothermal vents | place: Pacific Ocean: East... | reverse complement strand
ACTCCCCCGCAAATACAGCTAAGCAGTGGTGGGTCGTCGATAACGCGTGCCATAAGCCTGCCAGCAGGCAGCACTGGCATGACCTTGCAATTTAATGCAAGGGCTAGCGGTTTCAGCCCGACTGATAAAGTGCTGGTGCAGGTAAAGCGCAGTGGTGGGGCGTTTACGACTATCACCACAATTACTGCAGACGACAGTGATGATACCTATCATTTTTATGGGGGTACCGTTGGCGCAGGAAGAGTTACGCTTTCCTGGTATCCGGCTACAGAAACAGATATTGATTTGAGATTTTTGTCAAATACCAGTTCGGGATTGTTATACGTTGACGATGTGCAGGTAAGAGCGCTGCTTGCTCCTGCGGGTTTGCCTGTGCCACCCACTACAAAACTTCCTCGCGCTAATGCCGGAGTGGATATCAATCTTGATGACAATGATGGAAATGGTGTTGAGATGGTATCCCTGAACGGTTCATTGTCTTCTGATGAAGATGGCAGCATTGTAAGCTATCAGTGGTTTGAATCCGGCACTGCGCTAGGTTCTGGTGTAATTCTGGATGCTCCCCTGACGGTGGGAGATCATACGGTTCAAGTGGTTGTGACTGACAACGATGGCGGATCAGCTAACGACGGTGTCCTGGTTACGATTAACCCAGGACCGCCAGGTGTGGATACAGACATGGATACCATTATAGATAGCCTGGATAACTGCACTTTAATATCGAATTCTGATCAGCGTGATACTAATATGGATGGTTTTGGCAATCGGTGTGATGCTGATCTCAATCAATCTGGTTCGGTTGATATCATTGATTTTTCGTTGTTTGCCATAGCTTTTGGAACGACAGATCCGGATTCAGATTTCAATGGAAGCGGTATGGTAGACATAATAGATTTTTCTATCTTTGCCGCTATGTTTGGAGGCCCACCAGGCCCATCAGGGTTAGTTCCTTAAGAGCTCGTAACTAGTCCCGTGTAACTGCCTGAGTTATACAGAATCGGTTAGTCGCCCTTCAGGCCTAATTCATTTCCATTGCGATGATTGCACCCTCAACGAGCGGGTCAGGTTGCTCCATTTCCTCGCGATCTTCGTGGTCATCCAATAGTTCTAAATCCTCGGCACCTTCTTCGTCATCGAATAGTTCAAGTTCATCCTCGCCATCGTACAAATCTATTTCGGCAAGCTCTTCACCGATATCTATGCAGAATGCGTCAACCGCCCCCGTATCGCCGGTCTGATTTAATAGCAAGGTAGCTGTATTCACGACCTTGTTTGCGGCTAGCAGACATGCCGACTGATTACCAAATTCAACAATTCTTGTTATGAAATTTCCATTGGCAATGGCATTTATAATCAGGTTATGGTCTCCAGTCGTGTCGCCCGAGCTATTTTCATTGGTCTTTGTAATATAGCAACCACCAAACATTCGACCTTCATTGGCGTTTTCAAATATAAACTGGGATGTTCGCTGGTTTATCCGAGATTGAAAGATAACGTCAAAGCAAGCTTGTCCGCTCAGCTCCTGTTGATTGATACTGAAGTGTCCATTGACTAGCGCAATAATTATCAATAATTCATTCATTTTCAAAGTCCTTGTTGTTTTTTTCGTCTTAACTGGTTTCCTTTACTTGTTTGTATATCTCTCCAGTGAGTAGATCTCCAGCAATCCATGTGCATGAATATATCTACTGTTGTTTTACGCAGAACCACAACAATGGTTTTGGCCCTTTGCTTATACTACCCTGCGCACGCGAGGCTAACGAGGTTAATTTTAGCTGAAAATTAGCCTGTTTAGCGGAAATTTTCGATGAAATCGGGAAATGCAGCGGAATTGTCAGTAGCACCCAGACAAAATCGGGTGAAGTGGGAGCTCAATTTCGCAGGCTTAGTTCGAACTATCCAGAAGACCACCGCATAGACCGCCCTGAACTGAGGCAGCACTATGAAAAACTAACATTCAATAATGTTGACCGGCACCTCTATTACATTTATTGCAAGCCCTCCTCGCGCAGTTTCCTTGTACTTGTCCTGCATATCACGACCTGTCTCTCGTATGGTTATAATCACCTTGTCCAGAGATACAAAGTGAGACCCATCCCCTCTCAGAGCCATACGGGCAGAACTGACACACAAAACGGTGCTAATGCCAGTGCTAACTTATACTCGTTGATCGAAACAGCTAAAGCTAACGGATTAAATGAGTATGTTATCTGAAATACGTGTTTGCTGAATAACCCAAGGCAGAAGATGCTAAAGCGGTTGCTACACTACTGCCCTGGAATGTTGATTTGGCGGATATCGACAAACAACTCATCAAGCCAGGTCACCACGTCGATGCCGGAGCGCTTACAAGGATCTAACTGTCCGAAGATTTGGATCGGTCCATTGTAACTTCTCCTCAATAAACTACTTTGGAAAATCCTACTCATAAGCACCACTCTTTTTAGAGGGGATTACCTGAGAAACCGACAGATCAAGTGCTACTTACGTTCTCATTCACGGCGGTTGATTAGTATGGAAGTTTATGCTTCCATAATATCCTTTGCTAGTTTATGTGCCGAAAAAGGCATATTGGGTACAGACACTCTCTTGTTCATGTTTCTAGAGGTGATTATGCATCGTTCAAACCAATGGTTTACAGGTTTCCTCGTTTCATTTCATGGGCTGTACCAACTATCTGGCTTTCCCCTCTCTGAATCTGAAGGCGTGTTAAATTGAAACTGACCTCTCATTTGATTCCCGGAATTTATTTTGAAAAACTAATACAAATTGCTGAAGAACAAGGTGTTGATTCTGTAAAGATTCTTGAACTTGTCAAACTTCGGCGCAAGGAGTTTGTTAGTCGAGATCAACGATTTTCATTTGCAGAGTTTTATCGACTAGCTGATGAAATTGAAAAGAGTAAGCCTATTGCTGCCTTGGGATTCATGCTTGGTTCACGCGAAGGTCCCTTGACAGATGGCATGTTGGGCTACGCATGTATTGCTGCCCCAGATTTACGCAGTTCAATAGACACATATATCCGCTATGATCTAGCGATTGGTAACGATGTTGAAACCACTCTAGCAGTCGAAAATGGCGTTGCTGTACTGAGAGGTAGTGGATATTACGCACTTGGAATCCATGAACGTTTTGCCATAGAGGAATGGATGGGACACTGGTTGTTTTTTTGTAAACAGTTACGTGGTGAGCGAATTAATCTGAAGAAGATTAGTTTTTCATTTTCGGAGCCTGAATACAGAGAGGTTTATGATACGCTCTTTCAATGTCCGGTATTATTTGATCAGCCAACTAATGAAATTCGGTTTTGTGCCAAATATCTTGATGTGGCATACACTTCCTCGAACGAGACTGTTTATAATCTTTGCGTGAGTCACTGCGAAACACTTTACAAAGGCTCTAACCCGACAGGTGATGTGTCCAACGAAGTGTTTCGCGTATTTGTGAATTCCCTCGCAAAAGTAGATACGGAAAATGAGATGGCAAAAGCGATGAATATGAGCGGGCGAACCTTTAGACGTCGGTTGCGTGAAGAAGGACATTCCTATACCGAACTGTTGTTTGAGGCGAGGATGAGCATTGCGGGGAGTTATCTGGAAAATTCAAGGCTTGCTATCAGTGAAATTTCTTACCTTGTTGGTTATTCAGAAATTGCTAGCTTCTATCGCAGTTTCAAAAAATGGTCTAACCAGACCCCGCAGGGCTATCGGCTGGGTTTGATCGCGTAAGTCGAGCTGTCGATTGTATGCGCGAGTTCTTTTAGTTCCCGTTTATAGTTTTTCCAGAGGCCCACAGAAGTCCCATAGATTGGATTTCGTACTTGCACGGCACTTGCCGTGGTCGTAACTGCGGGATTCTGGTGAAATGTCGACAAGGAATCATGGAAATCAAGATTACAATACGCCAGCACAGCGGATAATGATGCGTCACTTTTATGCACTAGATCTTCGTAACTAATAGTGTGCAACTGTCCGGAGAAGACCTGTTGCCAATGCGCCATTAATCTTCGATAGGCAAGATAATAGCGCCCAATGTCGTTCAAGTTGTATGAGAATGGATAGGCGTCTTTAAACAGTCGTTTGTACATCGCGAAACAAACGTCCATGGAATCACGTGATACGCATATTATTTTCGCATGTGGTAAAGCAAGCTTAATTGCTCCCAAATGCAGGAAGTTAATTGGCAATTTGTCCGTAAAAAACCGCCCCTCTTTCACAAACGGCTGACATCGGTGCATGTAAGCTTCACCCAATTCGGTGAAGTCAGTGTCAATGGTATCTTCAATAAAATTGCTGGGCCTAAGTGTTTCAGATCCGGGTCTGTTTTTGTAAGAACGCATAAGTTCAGCAGGAAAATGCTGCAATTCACCTCCCGCGCGTACATCGGGGTGATTACTCAGCATCCGCTCGAGCAATGTTGTACCGGAAAGCGGAAGTCCGACAATGAATATTGGTGCCTCCGTTTTGAAGCCGTTTCTGCGCGCTTTGATAGCAGTGTGCGAGTATGATTCAGTAATCCGTTGCATTGCATCGATGTCCACGCTGACATCGTATTTTGATTGCCGACGATGTTCATCAGCGCCAATTTTCAAGTGATAGAACGCTTGAGGATAGTCGCCAATGTCTTCTAGTTCCTTAAAAAGCGCATAAGAAACCTGCACGCGACCAACCGAACTCAACCGGGTGGATTGAATAGCCCGATTGAGCTCCTTTACATAATTGTGTTCAATCGATTAGGTACGCAAATCACTACGCAGCAACAGGGTTTCGTATTCATGGGGTTCAATCGTTAACACTGCATCGCATGCATCTTCTGTTCGGCAAGTTCAAACTCACCTAAAAATAGATAAACAGCAGCCAGGTTGTAGTGGTTGTTTTTGTTTTTTGGAGCTTTCCCTGCAGCTGGGAGGTAACACCGTAATGCCACCTCATAGTCCTCAAGGCGGCAGAATAAGTCGCCGAGAGAAGAACAAAGATTGGCACTTTCTAAATATTTGCGATTAATCGTACGAGCCAGAGCGAGGGCTTGCTCAAGTTCGCCTTGGCCAGCGCAACAGTGTCCGTACTGCAGTGTCCACATCGGGTTCTCAGGTTTAAGTTTTATCGCCCGCTTGATGAAATCTATGGACTTGCTTACGTTGCCCAAGCGTAGTGCAAGATTACCGGCAACATGCCATCCAGGTGCGTAAGCAGGGTAACGAGCATTCAGGTCTTTGCAAGACTCAATAGCAGGACGAAATTCACCTCGTGGCATAAATACCCAAACCTGGTCATGAATTTCTCGTTCCACATTTGCCTCGTACAAACAAAGCAGAACGATTTTTACAACGCAGTTTGATAAGTAAAGGGAAGATGCTTCTTACCCATATGGCCAAAGAGGATACATCATTGGCCATACAAGATAACGCGTTGGGTAAATTGGGTCTCTACACTTTGATTGAAATTGTCTTTGCGGATAGTGGCGGGACGGCATGTGATTTGAAAAAAAGCTGCTGCGACCGCTGTATTGGTGATGATATCAACGTAACAGTCCATGACCCAGCATTAAGTGGTATCTTGAGTTTTCAGTGGTAGGGCATTGTAAGTTGGCGAACCAGAGAGGTTTACAGATATGGCAGGCACTGACGCTCTTGAGGCGCTTAGGCATTGGACGCTCTATGCGAAGGACAAATTGCGTCCCTTACCCGGAATATTGTACACATCCGAGTCTTTTCTCGATCTAGAAATCGAAGCGCTGTTTCACAAGAAATGGATAAATGTCGGTCACATTTCAGAGCTGCGGAAACCTGGCGATTTTCTTACCCTTCAGGTCACGAATAAACCCATATTAGTCGCGTGCGACAAAGATGGTGAAATCAGGGCGTTTGCGAATGTCTGTCAGCATCGTTGTTCGATCCTCGCTCGAGGCAGTGGCAACTGTAAAGTATTTACCTGTCCTTATCATGCTTGGGTCTACAACCTGGATGGCACTCTGCGAGGTGCCCCGCACATGGATCTCGAACAGCTGACGCACGTTCAGTTACCCGAATACGCTTTGGAGATCTGGCAAGGATTGGTATTTGTCAACCTCGATTCTGCCCCTGAAGCCCTGGCTCCTCAATTGACGGAACTCAAGGCGCGAATCGAGCCTTATGATTTTCCCAGCTACCGGGTCATTCAGCGCCAGGAGATGGCATTCGCTTGTAACTGGAAAGTTTTGGTGGAGAATTTTTGTGAAAGCTATCACGTATTTAGGGTACACAAAACGACCATTGAACCCGCTACACCCACTACTTCCATCAGGGTTTGGGACGGTGGTGACACATTTAATCATCACACAATGACCAGTCGTATCACCGATACAGAAGATCCTGCGGTCAACAGGTTGCCAGAGAATCTACAAAAACTGGATCACCTTATTTGCGTATACCCCTGCCTTGCCTTTTCTATTGATCCCAGCATATCAATCTGGTTAAACGTGTTACCAACCGGACCCCAAACACTCATGTGCGTTGCCCAAATTGCTGTTTTATCTGAGGCCGGGGCTGAACAGTCTGAAAAAGCAGAGAAGCAAATTAAAGCAGCAACAGCAGCATTTATGGCTGAAGATAAAAGCAGGATCGAAGGAGTACAGCTTGGTCTGGCTGCGGATGTGGGAAATTCAGGAGTGCTGCACGAGTGGGAGCGGACAAATTGGGAATTTGGTCAGTACTTAGTACGCCAACTTCTGGTTGTCGACAATTAAACGGGTGTTTCAGGAGTTAATATGAGTGACTTAAAGGCAATTCTGCACGAAGCATTGGAAGAAGTCTGGAACAAGGGGAATGTCGATGCGATTGCCAGTTTCTATCATCCAGAGTATTACCTGCATGCTTACAGGGGTATTGATCTCCGCTTCAAGGATTTGTCCGAGGATCTTTCCAGTCTGAAAACCGCCTGCCCGGATTTCCACGAAACGGTTTTTGATATGATTCACGAGGACGATCAGGTTGTTGCAAGATTAATGATGTCAGGAACGCCCTTGATGGATTTAGCGGGGCTGCCACCAGTCGGGGAACGATTTGAAGTACATACGACGGATATATACAGATTCTGTGAAGATAAGATAATCGAACAGTGGGGTTAAAGGGGGGGAACGTGCTTGCTGGGTTGACGGCTTGAACCGGACATGAGGTTCAATCGCAGGCACCACATCGCAAGCATCTTTGGCAAGTTTAAACTGACTTAAAAATCGATCAATAGATGCCATGCCGTGGTGAAGGTTTTGCACGATTCAGTTTCGCAATACAATTCATTTTGTTGCATAGAAATCCTAGCTTGGTCATGATTTTCTTGTTCTAGCTACGCCTCGTGCAAATCAAGAGACGTGACAACTGGCCTGGCACATGGGGAGATGCTTTTTGCCCATATGGCCAATTGGGACACATATTCGGCCACACAAGACAGCGCTTTAGGCGGATTCGGACTCTACACTTTGATCGCACATAACTTTGTGGGTATTGGAGGGACAGCATGCGATTTAAGAAAAGAGCTATCACAGCTGCAGTATTGGGGGTGATATCCGCACATCAGTCCATTGCCCGCAGGTAATTGAAGAAATTCTGGTTACTGCTACCCGCCGAAGCCAAACGGTTCAGGAGATTCTCTATAACATTTCTGTACTATCCGGCGATGAAATGAAGCGGCGTGGGATCGGTGCATGAAACTACCCTATAGTTACGCGACACTAATGGAGATATCGCGGGGGAAGACATACAACTTCAAACGTTTAATGCTGGCGGCTTTCAACCGGTAATCAACGCCAAAGATGCCACGAGCAAAGGGGTCGAGTATAAGATGAACGCTCTGACTACGGAACAGCTTAGCCTGGTGCTCGGCTATAATTATACCCAGGAGCAACTGAATGATAGTGGTATGGTAGGAGTGGTGACCTTCAGTTCAGGAGATAAGTTGCCAAACGTACCGAAGAACCAATATACAGTCGTGCTCGACTACACTCAGCCATTGGGCAATTCTGGACGCACCCTCCTGTTTGGTCTGAGTGGTGCTTATCGGGATTCAGTTGGCTCTACATTCAGTCATACGGATCGAAACTATATGGAATTGGACGCCTATTGGTTGTGGAATGGGGTGGTAAAAATTGAAGCTGATGACTGGGAAGGCTTCCATCAAACAAAACCACGCTTTAATGCTTCAGGGTAACGACACGCGATGATCCCACTGAAACTTGCAGACAAAGTCTTTTATGGTTCTGCCGGAATGTTCAACGGGCTCGTCGGCGGCTTTGTGACCTTTTTTGTCCTGATTTATTACAGTCAGGTTCTGGGATTGTCGGCGGGCCTTACGGGCACTGCATTGGCTGTGGCCCTGGTATTCGATGCGATATCAGATCCCTTAATTGGGCGCTGGTCGGATCAGACAAAGTCGAAAATCGGGCGCCGACATCCGTTCATGTATGCAGCAATCGCGCCAGTTGCCATTCTATTTTACTATCTCTGGAATCCGCCCGCTTATGTGATTGAATCAAACAGTTTGTTTGTTCATTTGTTAATAACCATTATTTTATTACGAATGTCAGCTACTTTTTTTGATGTGCCCAGCAGTACATTTGTCGCCGAGTTGACTAATGATTATGAAGAGCGTACCTCACTCGTTAATGCTCGCTCAGTTATCGGTACCATCACAGCATTAACCATGATTTTGTTCATGTACGGATACTGGCTTGCGGACTCTCCTGAATATCCAGACGGTATCTTGCGCGCCGATGGTTACAAAGAAGCAAGCCTTGTGGGTGTTCTGATTATAGTTGTTGCCATGTTGAGCACATCTATCGGGCTGCACAAAAAGATTCCACATTTACCCCACGCTCCTGAACAAAATTCGCTTTCCATCAAGCAATTCTTGATCGATATTAGGAATCTGTTGCTGGAGCCCTCGTATTCTGCTTTGCTGTTTGCGGGTCTATTTGGAGCAGCCGCGCTCGGGACCTCGAGTGCACTTCAAGCGTACTTGTTTACCTTTTTCTGGGAATTGAGTTCCGATCAAATTACCATATTATTTGCCACTCAAATACCAGCAACCTTGCTCGCCTTTGTGATGGTACCCTTACTGACAAGGGGGCGTGAGAAGCGAAATATTGCGGTCGTTACCTACCTTGTAAGCAATGTCTTTCTAACGTTGCCAATTTTTTTACGTCTAGGTGGCTGGTTCCCCGAGAATGGCAGTGATATTTTGCTTCCTTTATTAATCGGTTTTGCCTTGTTCGACATGTCACTCTATGTGTGTGGTACGGTGATTTGGAGTTCCATGCTGGCCGACGTCGTTGAGTTGCGTCAGGTATCCACTGGTCGGCGTGAAGAGGGTCTGCTGTTTTCATTGCAGACCTTTGTGGGAAAACTCACGGGAGCGGTAGGCACAATCATGGCTGGGTTGGTATTGGAATATGCAGCCTTTCCCAAACAAGCTATCGATTCAATCCGGGTGCCAGCCGATGCACTGGATCGTTTTGGGTGGGCGTATGCACCACTGGTGCTTGTGCTTTACACCATTGCGGCTTATGCCATTAGCCGTTATAAAATTGATCGCAACGGGCACGAAATGCGCGTAAGGGAGTTACAACTTGCGACCAACACACATTTAGAAACAGGTTTTAAGAAGATGGAAAATTTATCATGAGTTTATTGGATGCTAGTGATAGCAATGATCGCTGCTTCCCGGAAACGGGTTTTTCAAATGCGCAGATAATCACAAGGTTGCAGGATTTTAAAGCCAGTTTAACACCTGATGTTCAAGGATCATTGAGCATGCATTGTCTCGCAGATAGTGAACACTATATGCCGGAGTTTCGAGTGATTGGTGATCAAGCATACGATGTGTTTCGAAGATTTAACGCACTTTTTTCAGGCCTTGAGCCAGCCGCAGGGGCGGTTGAAGACGATGTGCTCGACATGTGCGTTGAGATTTTTAACGGTGGCCAGGAGGGTCGTTGCAATATCACAGGTGGCGGCACGGAGAGTATTTACTGCGCAATGGTAGCCATGCGCGAATGGGCCAGAGACGTGAAACCGCATATCACACAACCTGAACTTATAGCACCCTACACTGCCCATGCGGCATTTAGCCGCGCTGCCCATTATTTTGGATTTAAAATAAAACGCATACCGGTTGGCGACGATTGGCGCATTGACCCTGCACATATGGAAGCTGCCATAACCCCAAATACAATTGGTATTGTGGGTAGCGCACCGAACTGGCCTTATGGAATGTTTGATCCTATCAAAGAACTGGCAGCAATCGCTCTGCGTCATGACCTGTGGTTTCACACAGATGCTTGTGTGGGGGGTTACATTGCTCCATTTGCGAAGAAGGCGGGTTACCCGATTCCGGAATTCGACCTGTCGGTGCCCGGTGTGTGCTCTATTTCGGCTGACCTGCACAAATACGGTTATGTGCCAAAACCCTGTTCGACTGTACTTTGGCGATCAGAGGCGCAACAGCGTTATCACTATTATGTTGCCTCCGATTGGCCGGACGGCCCTTATCTTGCTCAAGCCATGCTCGGCAGTCGTCCTTTTGCCCCCACTGCTGCGGCATGGGCTATTTTGAATTCTTTGGGCGAGGCAGGATTTACGGAAGTAGCTCGGCAAATTATGCTGTCGAAAGAACGACTGGTAGCCGGTATCAATGAAATAGAGGGACTTATTCCCTGGGAAAACGATCTCTCCCTGCTCATCGTGTCTTCTCAAGGGTTCGATATCACCGAGGTGGTTGGCGGAATGCGTAAAAAACAGTGGGTGTTATTCGGTAACGAAGAACCGCCCTCTATGAGCCTCACCGTTGATCCTTTAAGCGATGATGTTATTGAACTTTTCTTAAGCGACCTGCGCGAAGTGGTGAATTCGATTCGCAGTGGCAAAGAAGTAGAAAAAGGGCAACTTGAATACGGCCTAGCCAAAGGTGGTGGTACTCCTCGATGGATTAGAAACGCCGTTCGTTTGGTGCGTGAGCGTGGTACAGGGCAAGCAGACATACAGACCAAAACTTAACCCCATAATGATTACCGCTTACGGAGCTAGAGAATGATAGAGCAAAAGCCCTTGGACAAATCCAAATTATGGCAACAGGATAAAGAACACTTCCTGCATCCCTGGACCTTGTTTGATTCCTTCAGTCAGGAAGGAGCGCTTGTTGTTGACAAGGGCGACGGTGTCCATATAGAGGATACTGAGGGCAACCGTTATCTTGATGCGGTGGGTGGGTTGTGGTGTACCAACATTGGCTTAGGCCGCAAAGAGATGGCAGATGCGATAGCAGAGCAGGTACTAAAGCTGGCTTACGCCAATCCTTTTGTGGATATGACTAACGAACCAGCCGCTCTGCTAGCGGCGAAACTGGCCGAATTAGCGCCTCAAAATATCAATCACGTATTCTTTACAACGGGCGGCTCCACAGCTATCGATTCAGCTTATCGGTTGGTGCAGTACTACCAGGCTTGTCGTGGGCGGCCGGAAAAAGAGCATATCATTTCAAGGGTCAATGCGTACCACGGTTCAACTTATCTGGCTATGTCCATCGGCGGCAAAAAAGCTGACCATCCTCCTGAATTTAAGTTTATGGACAGTACCATTCATCATATTTCTGCACCCAACTATTATCGCGCACCTGATGGTTTGAATGAGGCTCAATTTCTAAACCAGCTGGTCTGTGAATTAGAGGAAAAGATTCTGGAGCTCGGTGCCCATCACGTGGCCGCCTTTTTTGCAGAGCCTGTGATGGGTGCCGGTGGTGTCATAGTGCCACCAGACGGTTATCATCGAAGGACATGGGAAGTTTGTAAAAAACACGATGTGCTGTATGTGGCTGATGAGGTGGTGACCTCCTTCGGCCGTCTGGGTCAGTGGTTTGCGTCTGAAGATGTATTCGGTATTCAGCCGGATATCATCACTACAGCTAAGGGTCTCTCTTCCGGCTACCTGCCCATCGGCGCCATGCTTTATTCCAGGCAGATCCATGAGGTGATTAGTGCACCTGGATACAATCGCTGTTTTGCCAATGGTTATACCTACTCAGGACATCCGGTTGCGTGCGCGGCCGCGTTGAAGAATATCGAGATTATTGAACGAGAAAACATCTTCAACAATGTGCGGGAGGTGGGCCCTTATTTTATGGAGCGTTTACAGTCGCTACGTGATCTTAAGATCGTCGGGGATGTTCGAGGTCTGATGATGATGATGTGTGTGGAGTTTGTGAAGGATAAAAAAACCAGGGAAGTCTTTGCCGAAGAAGTGGATATCGGCAAGTTAGTTTCCAATCAGGCTGATGCTCGTGGTCTTATCCTGCGTCCTGTTGGTAACCTCAATGTGATGTCGCCACCTCTTATCATAACGCGAGAGCATGTGGACTTTATTGTTGATACGCTGCGCGAGAGCATCCTCGCTACTCAGGAACAATTACAAATTTCCTGATGTAACTGCGATGTCTTTGGCGATAAGTTTGATTCGAGCAGTTGAGGAGTATAGTGTGCGAAAAGCGTTAACCAGCCTGACAACGACAGGACAACATACTTCTCCAATCGGTGCTGAGCTTTATTATGAAGTGTTCGCAGAAGATTTCGATGGATCGACTCCTGCCCTGGTGTTACACGGCGGTATGGGTTTCATTGGGCTTATGTACAATCAAATCGCCGCATTGACAAAAACTCGAAAAGTAATTGCTATGGATCTGCGGGGACACGGTCGTTCCAGGGATGTTGAGGAGGCTCTGACATACGCGGCATTTGCAGAAGATGTTTTAAGTTTGTTAGACCATTTGACTATAAAGCGTGTGGATGTGATCGGCTGGGGCGATGGCGGTACGGTTGGCTTATACCTGGCCATTCACGCGCCAGATCGTGTTCGAAAACTCGTAACTATTGCCGCCCTTTATGACCACAGTGGTGCAACACCCTTATTGGACAGCAATCTGGATGGATCCGATGCGAACACATTTGAAGAGGCAAAGCAGGCTTATCAGCGGTTATCACCTACTCCCGAGAACTGGTCGCTATTCGAGCAAAAGTTGATACGCCTGTGGGAGAACGAACCCCGGTTTTCAGAGATGCAACTGACAAACATTCGGACTGCTGTACTTGTAATTGCCGGCGAGGACGATGAAATTGTGAAACTGAAACACTGCAAGAAAATGGCAACTCGTATTCCGAATGCTAAGCTGCTGGTGGTTGCCAGCGGTACGCATTATATGCCCTTTGATAACCCGGATGCGGTCAATGGTCCAATGTTAAAGTTTTTAACAGCAAGTTGATTCAGAAATTGTATTAAGGATATTGGCCAGGTCTAACACTCCTATGTCCAGATAAGACAATAGTTTGTTCGTCCAACCACCCTAAAATCAGGGGTTAATACAGGAGAGATCATTTGCGATTGAAATTGACAAAGAGCCAAATCGCTACTTATCAAACCAGTGGCTGTATCTGTATAAGAGACGCTTTTTCTGAGCACTGGATAGATACTTTGCGAGAAGGAGTGGAGAGAAATCTAAAAAATCCTTCCAAAAACTTTAGAGACTTCTCGCCGGATGGCTCTCCTGGCGGTTTTATTTCTGACATGTGGGCATGGCCGGATATTCCAGAATACATAAATTTCGTGAAAAATTCCTGCGTTGGCGAACTGGGTGCGCGACTTAATCTAAAATCAAGCACGGTTTTTATGGAAGACAATTTTTTCATTAAACAACCGCTTACGGCCTTGCCTACCCCCTGGCATCAGGACCTTCCTTATTATGAAGTTGAAGGCGACATGTGGTCTGTGTGGATTCCATTGGATTCACACGTCAAAATAGATTGTCTGGAGCTTATTGCAGGTTCTCACTTGTGGGGGAAAAAATATCTACCCTTAGATTTCAAAGTAGCGGATGTGGGGCCTGCTGAACTCGAGAGCGACAACGAGCAGCTCCTACCCGTAGGCTATGAACGTCTGCCAGATTTTGATGACCCGACGAAATCCTATTCCATCATAAGCTGGGACATGAATCCGGGTGATTGCATTGTGTTCGATGCCCGTACTATTCATGGCAATAGATCTACAAAACAAAACCAGGGTGGCAGTCGAATATCCTTTCGATTTGTCGATGAAAACACCATATTTGCACCAGATAAATACCCTTGGAGTGACATCGGCATTGAACATAAGCTTAAAGCAGGTGAGCCATTTTCAGGAGAACTCTTCCCGATGGTTTGGAGACAATAATGAGTCTAAAACAGAGCAGCCTTAGCGGCCGAGTCGAATCATTAGCTATTAACGGGCAGGATGGCGTAAATTTTATTTACCTTCCCATTAAGCAGGTCAAGGTGGGTTATGGCGGTTTTGAGGGTGATGCCCATGCCGGATTGACTCGTGCCAGTTGTGTACGCGTGAAAGGCCAGTACCCAATGGGGACCGAAATCCGTAACGTTCGGCAACTATCAATACTGTCGTTAGAAGACTTGGAAAAAATTGCTGCCAAGATGGATATCCCTCAGGTGATGCCAGAATGGGTGATCGCCAATCTAGTCGTTTCGGGCATTCCTGATTTCACACTATTACCACCCTCCTCGCGTCTTATCTTTGCTGCGGGAACTGCGCTGGTTGTTGATATGGAGAACCGCCCCTGCGCATACCCAGGATCCATTATTGAGGCGCATCATCCGGGTAAAGGTAAAAGCTTTGCCCGCTCGGCGCTTAACTGCCGTGGGGTAACCGCCTGGGTAGAAAGAGAGGGATTAATCAGTGTTGGCGACTCGATTGCAGTGCATATACCGGAACAAGCTTGCTATCCACACAACACTGCTCGTTAGCCGGTGGCGAGGTATTAAATTGGAAGTACATACTTCCATTAAATGATTATACAATAGTGCAATAACCGCATCGGCTATGTATTTTATGGAATACTACTGGCATGATCTTCTTGGCAATATGGGTGTCGTTCTCATCGTTGTCTCCTACCTTCTGCTTCAGATGGAAAAATTAACGAGCCAGTCTTTTATCTACTTGATAGTCAACGGAATTGGTGCATCGTTTATTCTGGTCTCCCTAATTGGCGAATTCAATTTATCTGCATTTTTGGTAGAGTCTTTCTGGGTGTTAATAAGTGTCTATGGTCTCTTCAAAAATCGGCATAGCTTTTGATGGGCATCGGTGGAAAAAAAACGCATTTCAAAACATGCCCGCTTTGCGACGCTACCTGCGGACTAAAAATTGAAACATTGAGAAGCGAGATACTCAATATACAAGGAGATGCAGAAGACATATTTTCCAAGGGTTATATCTGTCCTAAAGGTGCTCGCCTGGGTGATCTGCATACCGATCCCGATCGACTTCGTGGACCGGTTAAGCGCACAGGTGTCGATTCAAACGGTGCAGCAGTTTTTCGGCCCATATCCTGGGACGCCGCTTTTTTAGAGATTGAAACCGGGTTACAACCCTATCTTCAGGGAAATCGAAATAGTATTGCCACTTATCTCGGCAATCCCATTGTGCATAGTGCTGGCGCTTTGTTAATGGCAGGAACGCTTATTCAAAGCCTGGGTAGTATTAATTTATTTACTGCCAGTACGCTTGATCAGATGGCCCACCATGTATATGCCGGACATATGTTTGGAGACTCAAACCTGGCTTGTGTACCTGACGTTGATAGATGCAATTTTCTGCTAATTCTTGGCGCAAACCCTGTGGTGTCCAATGGCAGCGAATGGACTGCACCGAACTTGCCAAAAAGATTAAGGGACTTAAAAACCCGAGGTGGACAGATTGTAGTTATTGATCCTCGCAAGACCGAAACAGCAGATATTGCTACCACCCACCTGTTTATCCAGCCAGGTACAGATGCCCTCTTTCTGGCTTCCTTGGTGAATGCCTTGATTTCAGAAAAACTGGTCAATATGGGCAGACTGGCAGAATTCTCAGACGGATATGTTGATCTTGTAAGGTGGCTTGCGCCATTCAAGCCTGAAATAACCGAAAAGCGAACAGGAATAGCTGCGGCAACTCTTGTGTGTATTGCAAAAGATTTTGCGCGTGCAGAAAGCGCTGCTGTATATGGTCGAATGGGCGCAAGTACTTCTGGTTTTGGCACGCTCACACTCTGGCTGATCCAGTTGACCAATATCCTCACCGGTAACCTGGACAGGGAAGGTGGTGTGATGTTTCCACTAGCCGCCACCTCTCACCCCAGAGCTGAAATACGTGGAGGAAATGGATTTGTTACCGGCAGGTATTATTCCCGGGTACACAATCGAGCAGAGATAAGAAATGAATTTCCGGTTTCTGATCTGGCAGACGAAATTCTGGAACCAGGAGAGGGCCAGGTTCACGCACTAATCTGTCATGGTGGAAACCTTGCCTTATCTGCCCCTGATTCAGGCCGTATGCGTAAGGCTCTGAAAAATCTCGACTTTATGGTCGCTATTGATCCTTACATAAACGAAACTTCGCGTTACGCCAATATTATTCTGCCACCCCCCTCTATGCTTGAGAAGGCACACTACGATGTAAGTTTCTATCATCTGGCGATACGCAACGTGGCAAATTATTCTGCACCCGTTTTTTATACCAACAATCCTCAAGAACATGAAATATTCGCAAAGCTGGCCTTGATAGCTCAGGGTAATCCTGAACTGTCAGTGGATGATGTGTTTGAATCAACCGTACAACAGATCTTACAAGGCGCTGTGTCTGAAACAGTGGAAGGAACTGCTGCAATACTGCAGAACATCGATGCTACAGAACCCCTGGAGCGATTGTTAGAAGCGAGTATCCGATTAGGACCTTATGGTGACCAGTTTGGTATGGTGGATCAAGGAATAACATTTACCCTACTCAAAAAAGCAGTGCATGGTATGGACTTTGGCGCATTAAAACCCCGTCTACCAGGTGCTTTGAAAACTGCTAACGGTAATCTTAATCTGGCACCCAAAGTTTTTGCTCCGGAACTAAAACGGCTGTTAACCCTGGTCATGCTACCAGAAAACAATGCATGGCCATTCAGGTTAATCGGGCGCAGGCAGCTTCAATCCAATAATTCCTGGATGCACAATATTACCAAATTACAAAAAGGCAGGCATCAATGTAATGCCCTGATAAACCCAGATGACGCAAGCAAGTTGAGCGTGGAGACTGGTGATCTGCTTACTATTACTTCAGAGTGTGGAGAGTTGACAATAGCTGCCGAGATAACGCCGGACATAATGCCCGGTGTTGTATCTATTCCGCATGGATGGGGTCACGGGCAAAGCGGCACAAAACAGAAAATTGCAGCTCAGAACCCGGGGGTAAATATTAATGTATTGTTACCCCGAAACAATATTGACCCACTCTCCGGTACATCAACACTCAATGGCATTGCGGTTGCTGTCTCTAAAGCCAAATAGCGATACCTTCCTGCCTATTCCTCTGTCTGATAGACCCCGTCTGAGGCGAACTTAGTAAGTTCAGATAGAGGAGGAGATAATACCTGGTGTACCATTGAATCACTCGCTCCGAAAAACACCGATTTGGTGTGGGTATAGTTTAGAAATCCCTCTTTACCCGAGTGACAGCCCTGTCCGCTGGCACCAAACCCTCCAAATGGCAAGGCAACGTGACCACCCTGTATTCCAAAATTATTAATGGCAGAGCCGCCACTACGAACGGTGGTAACGAATTTTTGCGACAGCGTACTATCGTTTGTGGCGATATAGCTGGCGAGTGGTGAAGGACCAGCATTAATATCGGCAATTGCTTTGGAGATATCTGTATAAGGGACTACAGGAATGACTGGGCCGAAAATTTCGTCAGTCATACAGGCCATGTCTTTGGATGGGTTTACGATCAGGCTTAAGGGTATTTGACGTGTTTCGGGATTAGCTTCATCACCATTAAGACTGACTACCCGTATATCATTGTCATTGGCTTCATCAATGTATGCCACAATTCTCCGATAGTGTGCAGCATTGATAATTCCGGTGATATCACTATGGCCGACATAAGAAGGATATGCCTGTTTCCAGATTTTACCGGCTTTCTCCACCCAGGTATCCACCAGATCTTCCTGCACAAGAACATAGTCTGGCGATGTACATACTTGTCCGGATTTGAGAGTGCGAAAGGAAAGAAACAGTTTAATAAGCTCGTCGGTCACCCCGTCAGGAGCGAACAGCGCAGGGTTTTTTCCTCCAAGTTCAAGCGTTACAGGCACCATGTTTTCTGCAGCAGCCTGGAGTACCAGTTTTCCTATGCGCGGGCTACCTGTAAAAGTCAGGTGATCCCATGGCATGGACGCAAACGTACTTGCGAGTTCTGGGCCACCCTGTATAATTGTTAGCAGATCCGGCTCAAAATACTTTGCTATAAATCCTTCTAAGGCTTGAGCGGTTGCCGGTGCCATTTCAGAGGGTTTCACAATTACCCGATTTCCTGCAGCCATCATATCGATGCACATGATGAGAGCGCTTTCAACCGGAAAATTCCATGGAGAAATATTACCGCATACGCCTTTGGGTAGTTGCAGAACCTGGCCGACAGAGCTGCCGTGTTCCGGACCGAGTTCTTCCCGACGGGGCAACATCCATTCACCCAGATTTTTGGCGTAGTATTTGGCTCGGGCAATGACGGGTCCGGTTTCCATTAGATCCACCAGCCGTGAAGGATGAGAACCAAAGTCATCTGCCAGTGCAGTTTGGAATGCAAGACGGTTTTCGACCAGCATTCGAGACAATGTCGATATTCTCTCCAGCCTTGTATCTAAAGATGGATAGGAATCCTCGGCAAATGCTGTTTTTTGTATTGCAAATGCTGCCTTCAACCGGCTGACATTTTCCTGGATTAAACTCATGTAATACCTCCTATTATATTAATTGTCGCGTCTGGCAAGATATGCATCCACCAACTCGACCAGGCGCACCCGGTTAAAGCTGGGTTCGTGACCGCCATGCACAATGCTGACTGGCAACTCTCGCAGCCGTTTCATGGTTTTGACATAGTCCACGATATTACTGTCCTCTAATTCATCAAGCAGGGCGCCGTCATAGATAGCGTCACCAGAGAAAAGTATTGCACTTGAGGGTTCCCACAAGCCAACACTGCCTATGGAGTGTCCTGGAAGATGTATTACTTCAAAATGGCGATTGCCAAGATCAATAACATCACCCTCATCAATCGTCCGCGTTACCGTAGTGGATTTTGTGTGAAAGTTTTCAATGGAAAAGTCGGCACACGGAAGTGCATCTATCAATGCCTCACCTTGTACAGGCATTCCCATCTGATCCAGAGCCTTAAGAAAGGCTGGCGGAAAAGCGTTTTTGGCAAGCGAACAAAACTCATTGTAGTTTGCCATATCCGTTGCTTCTGCAGGATGCATCAAACGGGTTTCGAATTCATGTAAGCAACCCACATGGTCGTAATGAAAGTGCGTAGCAAGCGCTATCAATGGCTTATCTATCAGGTCAGCAATTTCACTGCGAAGGGATTTAACCCCCACCCCGGTATCAATCAACAGATCGCAGTCCCGCCCACGCACATGCCATATGTTACATCGTAATAATTCGTGCACATGTGGTTCCCACAGCAGGGTAATATTTGAATCAATTTTTTTTCGTTCGAACCATCGCTGGGCAATTTGTAGCATTATTTTTCTCCAAAAGTTCGCTCGCCAAAATCAAGGTTCGTTTATCAACTCGTTTATCAGACTGATATGCATAGATTTGAGCATTCCCAACATTTTTTTAGCCTGCGTTGGGGGCGCTTCAAGAATTGAATCAACGACGGCTACCGTGCTTTTCATTAGCACCCGGGCCAGTGCATCGGCATCATTGGAATTTAGTGTCCTGGTGCTGGACTTAAGCGATGCTGATATTCCGCGTATGTACTCTTCGTTAATGTCATCGTCAAAAATTCTCAGTTGCGGATCTGAACGCATAGCCTGGATGATAGCGATTCCACCGCGGGAGTCCCTTACTGCCAATACAAACTGATCAAGGTAAGCTGGCCATATTTCGCTCCAGTTTCTCGCATTCAATTCGACCGGATTTACCTCGGCCAGCTTATGTTGCCACTCGGTGGCAAGACGTATGGCCAGTTCCATAATAAGCGCATGTTTGTTTGGAAAATATCGATATATCGCTCGAACACTTATCCCTGTACGCTCGGCCAGGAGGTTGGTGGTAAATGCGCCAAAGCCCACCTCTTCAAGTAGTTCAGCACTAGCCGTCAATATCCGCTCGAAGGTTTCGCGCGATCTGGCCTGGCGGGGCAAACGACGAAGATTACTTTTTCCCATTTTGTTTTCAGGCATAAATATATGATTTGACTAGCGCCGCCATCCCCCTATTTGCCCGCTTACACAGTGCCCTGTCCTTACATCAAAAGCATAGCCGTGCCAGGGACAGGTAATAATACCATTCTCATTCGGTGTAGTATTTAGGGGTAGTCCCCGATGTGGGCAAGTCACTGGAATCTCGTGCTCAGTACCATCATCCAGCGTAACGCATCGCAACAAGCGACGCCCCTTGGGACCGGCCTTTAATGCTGCCGCACGAGCAAGCACCTTGCGTTCGTCTTCCTCCAGCAATCCGGAGTACAGGTTCTGGTAAAAATCTGCCAGAGCCACAATATCTTGACCCGCAAGGTTGGGCACGGTAAATGTGATTGAAATCCTGGTTAACTCAGGTTTCAAGGGGGTTAATCGCGTAATGGTTCTACCGACTGTTTCTCCCCCGATACTGGTCGTCTGGCTCCAGCCCAGGCGATCGTCGTCTAAAATTACTTCAAGGGTTGCCTCACTGTCGTCAGCAAATGTCACTACAGCAGACCATCCGGCACGAATGGTTTTGAGCAGGCGAATGTCTCTGAATACTGAACTGTGAAGATGTGGTAAATGTTCCCAATCAAGTTCATTTTCGATCAACAGTTTTGGCGGTACGCCCAGTTCTTTTGAGATTGTGCCGATTTCGATCATCAGTCTTAGCCGGGTATTCTTGCAACAATTTTTATTTCTGCAGATGCTCCAGGGCGTATTAGTTCGCTCACCCCTATCCAGGTTGATGCTGGATAGGGTGCTTTGATGAATTCGTCTTTTACTTTTGCCATGGTGGCTGCATTTTGTTGCAGGTTAACGATGTATAGAGTTGTATCGATTATATCTTTGTAACCCACACCAGCCTCGGAGAGGGTCTCCCCCAGAGATGTCCACGCTGACCTGAATTCAACTTCTGTTGTGTCTCCCTGTCCAATTACGCCGGAGAAAAAGATTAGGTCTCGATGACGCACTGCCGGTGCAAAATGCCAGTTGTCGTATATTTTTTGTGCTGAAGCGGGAACAATTACTTCTATGTCCAATGCAATTTCTCCTTAATTTTAATCTGAGTTGGTGCAAAATTTCTCATACTATTTTAGTGGTGCTATGGATTTGAAATCAAAACGTTTTAAAACTCGATCCGCGGCAGCTACAACGTTCTCAATATCTTTGTCAGTATGGGAAAATGATAGAAAGAAGTCATTGGATCCGGGAAGGGTCAGCACGCCTTCTGTCAAAAGCGCCAAATGAAACAAACGCACCGGGCGAGGATCAAGGCGAATACTATTGTGATAGTCAAACGGCCCGCTGCTTAAAAATAGCCGTACCATGGGGCCAAGCTGGTTGTACTCACAGGCGAGGCCATTATTTTCAAAAACTCCTTGTAGGCCACGGCCAAGGCTATCAGCACGCTCGGATAGTCTTTGATATTCACCCTGCGTATCCATTCGTTTATAAACTTTGAGTGCTGCAAGAGACGCTGCTATCGAATTGCGAACATCGTTACCGGTGCCACTTTGATAGGCAAACGGTCCGGGTGTATTTCGGGCAGGATCTGCAACATTCATAATTTCTGCCTTTCCAACAACCGCTCCCAATTTTTCACCGGCTCCCATGGCTTTGCCAAAAACCGCCAAATCCGGCACTACGTTAAAATGGGTTTGGGCGCCACCTGCTGCCAGTCGAAAACCGCTGATTACTTCATCAAAGATCAACAGTGCACCAGCTTTGTGGGCCATGTTTTTGATGCGCGTATAATCCTCTGAGCTACCCACCCAAAGCCCGCAGTGATGCATGGACGGATCGACGAGTACGGCTGCAACTGACCCAGTGTCCAGAATTTTTCCCAATGAATCAAAATCACCCAATTTTGCCATCACCGTTTCTGAAACAGCTGCATCCGTAATGCCCGATCCTACACGACGGCTGTCATCGTCCAGACCCACCAACATATCATCTCCCTGCCCATGATACGTGCCTTGAAACTTTACAATTTTACTACGTCCAGTGAAGGAACGGGCAAACCTAAGTGCTGACATAACAGCTTCAGTACCACTATTTAACAGTCGCACTTTTTCGGCACAGGGCACCAGTTTCTGAAGCATTTCGGCAAGTTCGGTTGAAAGCCGGTTATTCAACAGCAATGATCCCTCATTAGCAGTTTTGCTTACGGCCTGCATAATTTCAGGGTGGCGGTGACCCAGCAAAAGGCATGCACCACTTAGAAAATGATCAATGTAGTCATGTCCATCCAGATCGACCGTGTGGGACCCCGTACCCTCTGCGAAATAAAGCGGAAAGGGTTTGAAATAACGTACCGTGCCTGATACTCCACCAACCAGGGACTTTGAGGCGCGTTCAAACCAGGCTCGAGATTTAGGCACGCGAGCAGAGTAGGCCGCCTGTATTTCTGCGTTTAACGTTTGGTAACGTTCTTGGGAGTCAATCATATTTAATCGATGCAATGATGGGGTTCGTTGTGCAAACTATGGAAGCATATACTTCCATATGTGTCAACACGGGAGGTGTTCCTCCCCGGTTTTAGCTACCGAGGCAAGGCTTGTTTCGAACAATCCAAGTGACCACCGCATAAACCGCCCTGAACTGCGGCAGCACTATGAAAAACTAACATTCAATAATGTTGACCGGCACCTCTATTACATTTATTGCAAGCCCTCCTCGCGCAGTTTCCTTGTACTTGTCCTGCATATCACGACCTGTCTCTCGCATGGTTATAATCACCTTATCCAGGGATACAAAGTGAGATCCATCCCCTCTCAGGGCCATACGGGCAGAACTGATGGCCTTAATGGCGCCCATAGCATTACGCTCGATACAGGGCACCTGCACCAGCCCACCAATGGGATCGCAGGTGAGCCCCAGATTATGCTCCATGGCAATTTCAGCAGCGTTTTCTACCTGCTGGGGAGTCCCGCCCTGAACTTCCGCAAGTGCACCTGCTGCCATAGAACACGCAGACCCTACCTCCCCCTGACACCCAACCTCAGCACCACTAATAGATGCATTCTCTTTGTATAAAATTCCAATGCCAGCTGCTGTTAGTAAAAAACGTACTACGCCCGCTTCATTCGCTCCAGGAACAAAGCGCATGTAATAGTGCAAAACTGCCGGAATAATACCAGCCGCACCATTCGTTGGAGCAGTAACAACGCGCCCACCACCTGCATTCTCCTCATTCACAGCCAATGCATACAAAGTTACCCAGTCCAGCACCGTCAGTGGGTCAGCGAGGGCTGCTTCAGGATTAGCCAGCAATTGTTGATACAATTTTGCCGCCCTGCGTTTAACCTTCAGCCCGCCCGGTAGAATTCCTTCTTTACTACAGCCGCTTCGAACACTTTCCTGCATAACCTTCCACAGATTAAGCAGACCATTCCGGATTTCGTCTTCTCCACGCCAGAACAGTTCGTTTTTCAGCATGAGATCTGAAATTGTCAGTCCAGTTTTCTGACAATGCGACAATAACTCAGCGCAAGTAGTGAACGGATACTCAAGGGGGCATGCCTTGCTTAGTACAGGATCGCTGGCCGAGGCCAGTTTATCAACGACAAATCCTCCACCCACTGAATAACAGGTTTTGCTCAGCAATACTTCACCCATTGTATCAAAGGCTGTAAATAACATGCCATTGGGATGCAGCGGCAAGACCTTTCGTCCGTCTAAAACAAGATCATTGCGTTCGTTAAAGGTAATTGGTTTGCTGCCTGCCAGTAACAGGCTTTTGTGTTCTCGAATATCGCTAACCCGTCTGGCCATACTGGAAATATCAATAGATACCGGATCTCCACCTTCCAAGCCAAGCATCACCGCACGGGGGGTACCATGTCCTTTACCAGTAGCCCCTAGTGAACCGTACATTTCTGCCTTAACGCGTGTTACTACAGATAGATAGTTCGACTCCTGCAATTCCAACGCGAATAATCTGGCGGCACGCATAGGTCCAACAGTATGTGAACTGGAAGGGCCTATACCGATGGTTAACAAATCAAAAACGCTAATCGACATAATGAAATTCCGAATTACCGGCCAGGTTTGTCAAAAGGTAGCGGCAACCACGCGCTTATTTACGGAGTCTGTCCATGCAAAGAAAAGTTTACCGGCATGACTGACCATCTGAGGAAACCCTGCACTTCTGCTGTTTTCCAGACGCGTTATCTCGATTGCTACTGCACCATCAGTGCCAGCAAGCAAAGCGGATTCCCGCCGGTTAACGTAACGCAGCATCAAACTGGCCTCGTCATCGCCTGGTCGTACTTCAAGCCAGCTTACTGCAGCCCTGTCTTTACCCAGCAAAGCTACATCCACCCTGCCCCGGGTTCCGCTTCCCGCTATTTCCAAAATATCTGGAAATTTCAGACCACCATTATCCGACCAGGCTATGTTCACGCGTGATCTGTCTTGCGCGCGCGTATACCAGGCCACAATCACCTGTTCTGCATGAGCGTCAATCGCAGGACCATTCACCGGGCAGCCTTCAATAATCCAGTTGTCAGCTCCCACAGGTAGAGGTCCGCTCCAACCAGCTTCACTTAGATGTGCTGCCGCAATGTCCCGGGTTTCGTTTTCCGTTCGATCCCGATAAACCACCATCGGTCCCTGCGAAGTATTCACCACATCTGTCCCGCAACAATCACAGGTAAAACTGTCTACAACCAGAGACCGGGAAATTTCACCTTCCACACTGATTCGCGCAGATCGCAGCATCATTCCGCTCTTTGCTTTGCTGGCATTTTTCTTAACGGTATTACGCCCATCCAGCCACACCGCAGCTACTTCGCCAGCATCATCAAACAGTGAAACAAAACCGTGCTCTGAAGCAGTACCATCCGAATGTATTTTGCGCGGAGCTTGCCAGGTCTTGCCAGCATCTTGGGAAACCGAAACAAAAACATCATAGGCATAGTATTGATCGGCACTTTCCACCAACCAGTGTGCAGCCCACAGATCACCATTTATAGGAACCACAGAAGGAAAATCTGCCCAATTGTTAAACCAGTTATCTCCGGAAGAGACCAAAGTCTCAGGCAACCAGACCGCACCATTGAAGACAGAAAAATACAGGCTGCTGATTCCGTCTGCGCTGCGTACCCAGCTCAAAACAGGCCCCAACGATCCAACACTTAGATGAGGGGTTGAACTTGTCTCGCCGGAATCAAAGCCAAGCACATTCAGCTGTTTTTCGGAGTCTACAAACAGTGGTTCACCCGCTCTTTCATCACTGCATGCCCCAAACGCAAGCAAGACCAGAAAAAGTAGATTTTTAATGCGTGTGCGCAGGTTCCGAATCAAGCGCATCGCTTGCAAGTTCGGCCCTGGCCTGTCGAATAATTTGTGTTGCACCATATAAAAATAAACTCGCCATAAAACCAGCTACGATCAAATCAGGTAGCGCCGAATCAGTTTCCCATACGCCCCACGCTGCTATCAATACCGCAACGTTGCCTAATGCGTCATTTCTGCTACAAATCCAGACAGAACGAACGTTGGAATCTCCATCCCGAAATCGAATCAGGATAACCACGCTCGCCAGGTTGGCAGCAAGGGCCAGTCCGGCGGTAAGCCCCATTATTTCTGCCGTGGGCGTATCACTATTATACAGGTGATACAAGGTAGAGCCTATAACAGCTACTCCCATTACAGCCAGACTACTGCCCTTGAAAAGTGCAGCGGAAGCACGGGTTCTCAGGCTTTTGCCCACTACAAGAATCGTGACGGTGTAAGTCACCGAGTCGGCAAGAAAATCCAGAGCATCTGCCTGCAGGGCCTGGCTTCCTGAAAAAATGGACGCACTTATCTCTACCACAAACATTATGGCATTAATGGCAATTACACTAATCAGTGCACGTTTGTAACGCGCATTATTGCCATCAAATGTTACGTCTTCACAACAACTCGCGGACATATCCCTACCACCAACCTTAATATGCAGGTATTCTAAAACCTACAACGCATGTAGGTTCAAGTGTTTTATGTCATATTCTATTGGAACCCTGTCACAAAATGCAGGTTGCGCCCGGCAGACGATACGGTATTACGAGAAAATTGGTCTTTTGTCCCCCTCAACGCGAACACAAGGCAATCAGCGACGCTTTTCGGACAAACACATAGAAGAGCTCACCTTTATACGACATGGTCGTGAACTCGGCTTTTCTCTGGATGCATTGAGAGAATTGATTCAAATGACCGACAAACCTCAGGTCTCCTGCCACGTGGCAGACAGTATTGCACGCAAGCAACTTGAGGAAGTGGATAGTCGCATTGAGCGACTGAATGCATTAAAAATAGAGCTCGAACGTATGGTGCTCGAATGCAACCATGGAAACGTGGCAACTTGCCGCGTACTGGAAGTTTTATCTAACCATGCCTTGTGTAAATCACACTCACATTAGACCCACACACAAAAAGGCGGTTTACATATTACGCCGATACTTGCCACCCACCTGATACAGCGCTTCGGTAATTTCACCCAAAGTACAAAAGCGAACGGCCTTTACCAGCTCTTCAAAGACATTTTCGTAATTTATCGCTGCCTGTTTTAATCTATTCAGGGCAATAACGCTCTCTGCCTGATGACGTAATTTGAACGCACGTAAACGCTTTATCTGATTCTGCTTTTCTTCTTCGGTGGAGCGAGCCAGCTCAATGTCCCGCGCTACATCAGGCTCTGGGTTCTCGTACATATTCACGCCGACAATAGGCAAACTGCCATCGTGTTTTTTGTGCTCGTAATACATGGACTCTTCCTGAATTTTGCCGCGCTGATAACCTGTTTCCATTGCCCCCAGAACGCCGCCACGTTCTGCAATGCGCTCAAACTCCTTAAGCACCGCTTCCTCTACCAGGTCAGTTAGCTCCTCAATCACGAAAGAACCCTGATTCGGGTTTTCATTTTTAGACAGGCCCCATTCTCTGTTTATTATCAGTTGAATGGCGATCGCCCTGCGCACTGACTCCTCGGTAGGAGTGGTTACAGCTTCATCGTAGGCATTGGTGTGTAAACTATTGCAATTATCATAATTGCCAATCAAAGCCTGCAACGTAGTGCGAATATCGTTAAACGACATTTCCTGGGCATGTAGAGACCGCCCGGAAGTCTGTGCATGATATTTTAGTTTCTGGCCCCGCTCACTGGCTCCGTATTTAAACCGCATGGCTATCGCCCAGATTCTGCGTGCAACCCTTCCCAAAACAGTATATTCCGGGTCCATGCCAATGGAGAAGAAAAATGACAGGTTTGCCGCAAAGTCATCAATATGCATGCCGCGTGCCAGATAAGTTTCAACATAAGTAAAACCGTTAGCCAGAGTAAAGGCCAACTGAGATATGGGATTAGCACCCGCTTCTGCAATGTGGTAACCGGATATTGATACGGAATAAAAATTACGCACCTTATTCGCTACAAAGTATGCCTGTATATCCCCCATAACTTTAAGGCTAAATTCAGTGGAGAAAATACAGGTATTCTGACCCTGATCTTCTTTCAATATATCTGCCTGTACGGTGCCTCTAACGTTTTCCAGAGCGTAGCGGTTAAGCGCTTCCCGCTCTTTCGCATCCGGTTCACGCTTATGTTCCAGCTTGAATTTTTCTGCCTGTTGATCCATGGCCACATTCAAAAACTGGGCCAGTATCGTGGGAGCCGGGCCGTTTATGGTCATGGAAACGGAGGTTGCCGGGTCACACAGATCGAAGCCTTCGTACAGAGCTTTCAGGTCATCCAGCGTTGCAATAGATACCCCTGAGTTCCCCACCTTACCATATATGTCAGGGCGTTCATCGGGATCAGTACCGTAGAGCGTGACCGAGTCGAACGCAGTGGAAAGGCGTTTTGCCACGGCATGCTCGGACAGTTTTTTAAAACGCCTGTTGGTGCGAAATGCATCCCCTTCTCCGGCGAACATACGCGTTGGATCTTCACCTTCACGTTTGAACGGAAATACGCCCGCAGTAAACGGAAAACTGCCCGGAACATTTTCTAACATCATCCAACTCAGCAAGTCACCGTGATCCTGGTAACGGGGCAGCACAACTTTTGGTAAACGTGTTCCAGAGAGACTGGTGAATGTAAGTTGTGTACGGACTTCACGTGAGCCCACACGGCTTACCAGCTCATCCTGTGCATACAGCTTACGGGTTTCAGGCCAGGTGTTCAGCTTCTCCCGCAATTCCGGATCTGAACGCATAGCCCGCTGATCGATTTGATTTTGCAATTCAGTAGATCCGCCATCGCCCAACATTTGAATACTGGCTTTAAGTTGCTGAAGCTCTCGTGCAAGGCTCGATTGATCCCTGACACGCTCGCGATAACCACGTACCTCATCTGCTATTTCAGCCAGATAACGTGCGCGTGCAGCTGGTACGATTATGGCTTCGCCTGTGGAGAATCTGCCTTCAATTTTTGGCAAGCGCCCCTCTACCTGTTTAAGGCCCCGAGCACACAGCTTTTCTATCAATCCCTGATAAAGCGCAGTAACGCCATCATCGTTAAAGTGAGAAGCTACCGTTCCATAAACAGGCATTTCATTCGTAGCGACATCAAATGCCTCCCGGTTTCTTTGTACCTGTTTGGCTACATCACGCAAGGCATCCGGACCTCCACTGCGCTCAAATTTGTTAATCGCAACAAGGTCTGCAAAGTCCAGCATGTCAATTTTTTCCAGTTGGCTAGCAGCCCCAAAATCCGGTGTCATCACATACAGGGAGCAATCTACATACGGCACAATGCCTGCATCTCCCTGACCAATTCCAGGTGTTTCAACTATGATCAGGTCCACACCCGAGAGTCTTGTAGAGTCGACAATATCGCGTAAATGGGTGGGAACTTCTGTCAGAGTTTCGCGTGTTGCGATTGAGCGCATAAAAATATTGTCATGCTCAATGGCGTTCATGCGAATGCGATCACCCAGAAGAGCACCACCGGTTTTTCGCCGGGTTGGATCAATGGCAATGATGGCAATTTTTAACTCATCGTCATAATCCAGTCGAAAACGACGAATCAACTCATCCGTTAGCGAAGATTTACCTGCACCCCCGGTACCAGTAATACCCAACACGGGTACCTGTTGGTCAAGGCTTTCTACAGAGTCGGTCAACCGTTTACGATCTATATCGCTAAAATGACCGTTTTCAATCGACGTTATTCTGCGCGCCAGTTCCGACCATTTATCAGCTTCCGAATTTTCATTTTTCGATTGCCCGCCACTGCGCTTAAGTTGAGCCGGATCAAACCTGCAGTGAGAGACCATGTCTTCGATCATGCCCTTAAGCCCCATTTTCTGGCCATCTTCGGGCGTATAAATACGCGCTACTCCATAGTCTTCCAGCGCTTTAACCTCAGTTGGAATGATAACACCACCCCCACCGCCAAATACCCTGATATGTTCTGCACCACGTTCTTTTAGCATATCCAGCATGTACTGAAAAAATTCGATATGCCCACCCTGATAAGAACTGATTGCAATACCCTGCACATCTTCCTGAATTGCAGCATTCACAATTTCCTGAACCGAACGGTTATGCCCCAGATGAATAACTTCTACACCCAGACTTTGCAAAATACGCCGCATTATATTTATAGCCGCATCGTGCCCATCAAAGAGACTGGCAGCAGTGACAAAACGCACAGGCACCTTCAAATTGGTATCTGAAATGGTGTGAACATTGATATTAACATCGGTAGGACGTGTACTCATTTTTTTTCAATACCTCTAGTGTGCCCACACAACGCTATGTGCGTGGATCGTTTTAGTTGTATGTGTAGTGATTTAATTTCTTTATGGGCATCCCCCATAATTAACCACTGATAGACTATCCCAATTATGTTGGCACAAAACTGTAGCGCGATTGCAGCAGCATCTACATCTGCACTAATCTGACCACTCTTAATACCTTCATTTATCCAGTGTTCAACATCCTGCCTGCGCCGCTCATGAATTTTCTCTATTACTGCTTTCACTTCTGATTGCGGTCCGATTGATTCAAACCACAGGGTATAGAACGCTCGCACGTGATCTGGTGCATCTACACAAAATTTATAGTGTGCATCGGTCGCTGCATCTATCGCGTCAAGACCAACTTTACCCCGTGTTACAGCGGTAAGATCAGCAAGCCATTCTCTGCTGACGGACAGCACCACAAAAATCATCAACCCTTCTTTCGAGCCAAAACGAGAACCGGCAAGCCCTCGGCTGAACCCGGCAGTTTCTCCCACAGCCTTAAGCGTGGTGCGCCCGGTTCCGTACTCACATATAAGTTTTATGGCGGTGTCCAGCATTTGCGAATCGGATCGTGCCGTTCGCTCAGCCTGGGTGCGCTTGATTTCAAGACTTTCAGCCATAATTGCCATCAACATTGATTCAGGATAATAATACTTGTTTGCAACAAGCAAGTAAAATAATTAGACTACGATTTCTAATCAGACAAGCCAGGATTTCATCCATGGATTTCTCACTGAGCGAAGAACAAATACTTATTCAGGACACCGCCCGTAATTTTGCAAATGAAGAGTTAACCCCTATAGCTGCAGAACTGGATGCTACCGGCAACCACGCACTTATGTTGCCTAAACTTAAACAATTGGCACAGATGGGTTTCATGGGACTAAATATTCAATCCGAATACGGTGGTTCAAAGGTAGGAACCATAGCTTTTAGCCTTGCCATCACAGAAATTGCGCGCGCCTGCGCCTCCACGGCGGTAACCACCTCGGTGACCAACCTGGTGGCCGAAGTCATACAGAGCGTTGGCAATGAAGCACAGAAGCAAAAATACCTGCCTCGTATTTGTAGCGGCGACTACCCGGCAGCCGGGTTTTGTCTGTCAGAAGCTGAAGCTGGCTCAGATCCGTCTGCAATGCGCACACAGGCTGCAAAAAAATCAACTGAAAATGGCACGACATATGTGCTGAATGGCAGCAAGGTTTTTATCACCAGCGGCAGCTATGCCGGACTCTTCGTTGTGTGGGCAGTCACAAACCCCGCTGCCGCAAGGGGTAAAGGTATCTCCGCCTTTCTTGTTGAAGCTGATACACCGGGTCTGGTAGTTGGCCAGGCTGAATCAAAACTCGGCCAGATTGGCAGTGCAACAAACGAAATTCAGTTTAAAGAATGCGAAATTTCCGCAGACTGCCTTCTGGGAAAAGAGAATGACGGTTTCCGCATTGCGGTAGGTGAGTTATGCGGTGGCCGCATCGGGGTTGGGAGTCTGGCACTGGGAATCGGGCTGGCAGCTATGGATTATGCGCGGGACTACATTATGCAGCGTAAGCAATTCGGCAAACGCCTGGCAGATTTTCAGGGTCTGCAATGGAAACTGGCGGATCGATACACCGATCTCGAATGTGCAAGGCTTCTGTTAATGCAAGCGGCCTATCTTAAAGATGCCAACTTACCCTATGCAACTGCTGCATCAATGGCGAAACTGACTGCAACCGAAAATGCCAATCAAGCTTGTTATGACGCTCTGCAAATGTTTGGTGGTGCAGGTTATTCGAAACACTACCCGCTTGAACGTATGACAAGGGATGTGCGCGTGACTTCAATTTATGAAGGTACCAGCGAAATACAGAGGTTGATAATTGCGCGATCGCTGTTGAGCGATGCCAGTCCAAAGTAAAGCTAATTCGAACCGGGCCTCTCGATACTACCTTTTGGTTGCCAGATAACTTCCTCTATGCCTTTCACTACAATTACATAACGGGAAAGTACAAACAGAAAATCAGACAAGCGATTTATAAACTGCACCGACAGGGGGTTCACTTTGTCTTCCTCCTGCTCAAGCAGGGTAAATAGCAAACGCTCGGAACGGCGACAGCAGGTTCTTGCCAGATGCATCTGTGATGCACTTGCACTGCCCCCAGGCAATACAAAATTCTTAAGCGGCTCAAGGGCATCGTTTAGCAGGTCAATTTTTTCTTCTACCAGCTCCACATCACTTGCATCAATCAGAGCGCTCCCTGGAATGGCTAGCTCGCCACCCAGATCAAATAGTGTGTGCTGCAATCCGGACAAATAGGAATGGGCAAGTTCCAGTTTTTTGTCTGAATCCACCTGCAAAGTACTAATTACAGCACCCAGCCATGAGTTTAGTTCATCAATAGTGCCAATCACATCCATCCGTAACGCCGATTTTTTTATACGAGAACCATCGGCCAGACCGGTTTCACCTTTGTCCCCCGTTCGTGTATAAATTTTTGAAAGTCTGAACCCCATAGCTACTCCTTCGACGGTATCGCTTTCACCCCAATAGTTGGTTAAGGTTAAGCTGATCCAGCCGAGCGGTGTAAAAGTGCCAGACCAGAAATCCGATATCATGCCTGATTCACCTGTTAAGTATATAGACAGAACACGCGCCTTCTATTTGTCCAAAGGATTTCCCAAACCTTATGCCTGGGCACAAAACTCGCACTCTTCTTTTACTCCTCTGGGCAAACCGCTTGAACAATCCAGACTGGCGCTCATAACAACAGCCATGCCCATGGATACCGCAGGACAGGAACGCGGACTGCACATTCGTGACCGGCAACCAGCACCTGAAATATTAAGTACTAACGATCTTGCCTGGGACAAGGAAACCACGCACACCAATGACCTGGATTCCTACTTTCCGCTCAATCACCTATTGGATCTTGTCGAGCAAAATGCCCTCGGCTCAATAGCAGATCAGTATTACTGTGTTCCTACCCTGTTTAGTCAAAACCATACTTGCAAGGTGGATGCGCCCAATATTCTTAAAAGCTTGCAGGCCGACAACGTGGATATTGCACTTCTGGTTCCACTGTGACCTGTGTGCCATCAAACCGTGTGTTTGACAGCAAGACATTTGGAAGAGAACGGAATTGCTACAGTAGTTATCGGATCTGCACTGGATATCGTTACCAAATGTGGCGTACCTCGCTTTCTGTTCACCGATCTGCCATTAGGCAACCCCTGTGGAGTGCCTAATGACAAGGTTATGCAAAGAGACATATTAAGCCGTGCGCTATCTTTGTACAGCTCGGCAATGAAACCGGGAACAGTAGAAACGACCCCACACCAATGGCCTGATGGCCAAGCCTGGCGTGCCACCTATGCGCGGGTTGGCTAAGTAGGCCCAGCTACTTTTTTCACGCCACCCGACCCAGTCTCACTTCATTGCCCGCAGCGGGATGCTCGGGTACATTTATCGCCAACACCAGAGAGGCAACCGCAAACAGGGTGCCAATAAGAAATACCATGGAATGGGAAACTACCCACACCAGGCCAAGCACTGCGGGCACCACCACCGCAGCAATGTGGTTAATGGTAAAAGATACACCGGCAGAAGAAGCCAGATCAGCCGGGTTGGCGATCTTCTGAAAATAGGTACTCACAGCAATGGCCATGGCAAAAAACATGTGGTCAACAATGTATAAACCCGCTGCCAGGTTGGCATTTTCTACAAAGGCATAGGCGGTAAACACCAGAATTAAGCCCAGATACTCGATTATCAGTGCTCGTTGTTCTCCAATACGGCCAATAAACCGGCCAATTCTCTCAGCAAACAACCAGTTAAAGGCGTAGTTAATTAAAAACAGTAGAACGATGTCGGATGCAGAATAGCCAAATTTTTCGACCATCATAAAACCGGCAAACACCATAAATATCTGTCTGCGCGCACCTGAGAAAAAAGTTAATGCATAGTAGAGCCAGTAACGCTTTCTTAAGATAAGTTTCTGGGTTTGTTCAACCGGAGAGACGAAATGTGGAAAACCGCGCCACATAACTATCGCAAGCAAAGTGCACAAACTCCCCGCCAACAGATAAATCCATTTATAGTCCATTCCGGCCAGCTCCAGTAATAACCACAAAGCCAGATAAACGACCAGTGACGTAAGCGAACCAACAGAAATAAGTTTGCCAAGCACCTGAGGTGCAAGCTTTTTATCCAGCCATTGCAAAGAGAGGGAAGTTTTTGCTGCTTCAAAATAATGAAACCCGATCGACATAAAAATCGTACTGACATACAAGCCTAGTTCCGAAGGAAAATAACCGGTGCTGGCCACGCCTAAACCCAGCAAAACCAGACTTAGTACGGCAAAACTTTGCTCACGAACATAAAACAGCACAAAGATCATAGTAAACGTAAGAAACCCGGGGACTTCCCGAAAACTTTGCAACAAACCCAGTTCAACGCCGGTAAATCCAGCACGCTCTACGACAAAATTGTTCAGAAGCGCAGCCCATGCAGAAAAAGCCACAGGCATAGCAATAGACATCAATACCAGCAACATTTCCGGTGTCTGCCAGGTGGCCCTATCGCGGCTTCCCATTTTAGAAATATTCAGCATTCAGTCCTGCTCCAGGTGGATATAATTTTTATAGGAATTCGATAATTGTTTGCAACGAACATACAATGCCAGGAATATCGCCAAAAGGATCGCCTCTTGACAACCGAGAACCCACAACAACGCTATGTATATATGGGCTATGAAGGTTCAGATGCCCCCTCAGAACGTGAGCTTATAGTTCACCTGCTCGACAACTACAGTATAACCGAGGGTTTTGTGGCCCAATACTTGCCAAAATGGATCGATGTCAGCCCCAATGAGACCGTGAAAGGCGGCTTGCGAACCGTCCAAAGACGTGAGGCCGCACATGCAGGTTTAATGAAAGCCAGGCTCCGTGAATTAGGGGAATCGCAAACTGCAACAATTCCAGAAGCACGCAAACACCAGGAAATTCCATTTTTTTCATCGAAGGAGCACTCCGACGAAGAAAAACTTAAAGTGTTATCCGACTTGTTTGGTGACGGCGAGGCTTTTCTTAGTCCTGTAACCCGGGTCATTAACCAGATTAGCGAAGATTTACAAACAAAAGAAATTTTGATCACAATACTTGACGATGAACGGGAAAGCGTTAACTGGATTCAGGGAATGTATCAAACGATACGTACCACATAAAGCTACGGTTACATTCTCAGAGACTTTTTAAATATCATCTACTAATTGCGAGCGAAGCTGAATATTTGTTAACTGGCGCTAAAAAACCGCCTGGTCTCTCGTTGGAAAATTTTCTAAGTAGAAATAATTTTCCTAATAAATTCGATGTGGCTGCCTGCAAAAAGATCAGAGACTACCCGCTGCCCTATACGCCCATCACTATCAATAAGAAAAGTAACACGCCGCACGCCAATCCCCAACAGGCCATTTACGCCATATGCATTAATTAGCTTCTTTGCTTCGTCATGAATAAGCGGAAAGGGTAAATCGAAGCGATCCTTGAATCTTTTGTGAGACTCGGCACTCTGCGGACTCACGCCGATAACCCGCATACCTACACTGCTAATATCCGCATAAATATCCCGAATACCACATGCCTCCTTTGTACAGACAAGTGTGAAATCCGCAGGATAGAAATACAGTATTAGCGCACCCTCCTGTAATAACTCCTCTAGTGACTGGGAAACACCTCGTTCATTGACTAAGTCAAACGAAGGTGCCTTGTCTCCTTTTGCTAACATACGTTTTGTACCCACTCTGCATGACTGTTTAAACTATGATTTTTTATGCGCCTTGATAGCCGCGTGTTGCTTTACTAATTTACCCCAATCACGCGTGCGCTTATGGCGCTCAGCAATCGTTTCATTGGCAAATTGTTGCTCTCGACCCAGTTTAAGGTAGCTCTCAAGCCGACGCGCTTCTATTTCACCACGTTCAATCGCCTCTGTGACACGACAACCTGGTTCACTGTCGTGTACGCAATCAGAAAACTTGCACTGCACTGCCAGTGCATCGATATCATCAAACAGATCTGCCAGACCCGTGTCCGAATCCGCCATCTGAAACTCACGCATACCCGGGCTGTCCAGCACCATGCCACCACCGGGCAATAAATGCAGGGAGCGATGTGACGTTGTGTGTCTACCATGTTTATCTGAATCCCGTACATCCCCGGTAGCCTGCAAGTTCACTTCGGCCAAAGTGTTAACCAGCGTGGACTTTCCAACTCCGGAAGACCCTACCAACGCAATAGTCTGCCCCTCCTTACACCAGTTTAATATACCCGCCAGCGAATCCAGATCCAGCGCATTTACCACTTCCACATGTGTAACGGAGGTGAGTTTTCTGGTTTCATCCACAAACTGATCGGTATTTTCAGAAAGGTCTGCTTTGGTAAGTACCACCACGGTTTCAACCGATGCATCTGTTCCCAGAGATAAAAATCGTTCCAGTCTTGAGAGGTTAAATTCCTCATTGCAGGAACTAACGACAAACAATGTGTCTATGTTTGCACCCAGTAATTGCAGCTCGGGATTGTTACCTGCTCCCATACGCTTAAACAGGCTTTTACGTTCAAGCAGGCGCTCAATTAAAGCTAAGTCTGCATCCAGCAAAACCCAGTCACCAATAGTTGGGCGTTGCTCTGGTGGCAGCTCAAACCATTTGCCCGCAAGCGCAATACTGACTTCATTCGATTGTGTAGTTATGTCCAGGCCAGAGCGATGAACGGCGGTCACACGACCAGGAACACTATCTTCACGTTCCTGTGCATCTAACTGTTGTTGAAAAAACGGGCACCAGCCTAACTGGCGCAGAAGGTCTGTCGATTGTTTCATTCTAATACCTTGCCTGCCACCCCAATACAGAATCAGGGTGGATAATTGGAGTTATCCCGGTTCATGCAAGCAGGTAAACGGAAGTTTATCGCGTTTAAAAAACACCACTTACATATGTAAATACGGATTTCTTCTGTAGAACAATCATCAATTTCCTCCAATTTTCATTCGGTAATGTTCCAGGCGGCAAAGCTTGCGCAATTTATCTGCTGCATGCAACTGCTTAGTTGGCACAAACAGGTATAATTGACGCACTATGCAAGCTGACCTTCACTGCCACACCATACACTCTGACGGTGTTCTGACACCCGCAGAACTGATAACGCGTGCCCTTGAGAATGGAGTGGAAATGTTATCAATTACTGACCACGACACGATGGCAGCCTACGATAGCGCTGTTTCCGTGCCGAAACTTAAACTGATTCCAGGCATCGAACTTTCTACCAGCTGGAAAAATCTCAATGTGCATATTGTAGGTTTGAATGTCGATCCCCATTCAAAGGCGATGCGCGAAGCTACGGCTATTCAGTCGAAAGCACGCATTCAGCGTGCAAAGCTAATTTCAGAAGCGCTACAGTATAAAGGAATAAACAATACCTTAGAGGGTGCTTTAGATCTGGCTGGAAACAACCAGATCGGCCGTCCCCATTTTGCAAGATATCTGGTTAACAGCGGTACTTGTCCAAATCTCAAAAAAGCTTACAAACAATACCTCGGGGCTGGGAAAATTGGTGATATCAAAAACCTCTGGGCTAGTATGGAAACCGTAATACGATGGATATCGGAGGCCGGGGGCGTCGCGGTACTGGCGCATCCAGCTAAATATAAACTTACCCGCACGCGTCTCAAATCCCTGATAGAAGGTTTCAAATCAGAAGGTGGCCGGGGACTGGAAGTAGTGTCCGGGTCTCAAAACAAGGACATAACCGACATGCTTGCATCTATGGCCGAAGATTTCGAGCTATTGTCTTCCTGCGGCTCAGATTTTCATACACCCGAAAATAGTTGGGCGGATCTGGGTAAAAGCCCTGCCCTTCCCGCTAATTGCACACCGGTTTGGGAACACTGGCAATCAGCCTGATTTTTTTTGCACGGCTTAATTTCTTGATAGCCGCTTCTCTGATAGATGCGCTGCTGCGGTTGTGACCAGTTTCTACGTATACTATTTTTTTCGGTTGACGGCCATAAAAGTACTTCGCTCCAGGCCCCGTTCCCTGCTCATTGATTTTTTTGTGCTCGGCATAACGGCGATCAACATTAGTTGAAATACCGGTATACAGGCTCCCATCGCTGGATTGGATAATGTAGACACTCCAGCACATTTTTCGAAATCCCGGAAATTAGTGTGTTAAAACAACAGAGCCCACAGAATTTTGTAGAAAATAATGGCGAGCGCAGCACCGACTGGCAGCGTGATTATCCAGGAAAGGAAAATAGTGCGCACTACGCCAAAATTTAGAGTGCCCAGGCCACGATAGAGCCCAATTCCAAAAACAGCACCCACCAGGGTGTGTGTGGTTGAAATAGGAAGCCCGGTGCCGCTGGCAAGGGCCACTACCGATGCCGCAGACAACTCCGCCGCAAAACCACGACTGGGCGTCAGTTCGGTAATCTTCTTACCAACCGTTGCCATCACCCTTACTCCAAAAGTAACCAGTCCCAAAACAATTCCGACGGATCCCAGCAACAACACCCAAACAGGAACCGTTGAGCTCTGCATGACCTCTCCAGTGCTGAGAATACTAATAATTGCCGCAATAGGACCTATAGCATTAGCCACATCATTGGACCCATGTGCAAAGGCCATTGCACATGCTGTAACAATCATAAGCACAGCAAATAGCTTCTCGATGCCACTATGCCGCCCATCTCCTGCAATCTCTGTTTCAGCCGGGATGCGAAGTAGAACCAATCTGGAGATATATGCGACAACCAGCGCAAAAAATGCAGCACCTGCAAGAGCCGCTTCGATCGACAAATCAAGCCCCACATGCTTTAAACCCTTGAACACGGTTAATACCGCTAAAACAAATGCGGTAACAAAAACGTACACAGGTATGTACTTGCGTGCTCGCTCATTCGCATCATCATGGGATAACACCAGCTTATGGACGGTCATGCACAATAAACAGGAAAGTGCACCCGCGAGCACCGGAGACAGTACCCAACTGGCAGCTATAGATCCGACCTTGTTCCAGTAAACTGCGTCAACGCCAATGGATACCACGGCAAAACCCACAATTGCACCCACAATGGAGTGCGTAGTCGATACCGGCCAGCCCTTATTGGATGCTATGGACAGCCAAACCGCTGCAGCAAGCAGGGATGCCAGCATGCCAACTACCAACTTATTCGGCTCATCAACCAGCAGATGTGAATCTATGATGCCTTTGCGGATAGTAGAGGTCACTTCTCCACCAGCAAGAAATGCCCCCAGAAATTCAAAAACCGCGGCAATTACGATGGCCGTACCCAGGGTCAGGGCTCCGGAGCCAACAGAAGTAGCCATAGCATTGGCAACGTCATTAGCGCCAATTCCCCACGCCATATACAAGCCAAACACCAGCGTAAGACCCATTAGAATCGTAGTGATTTCCAATTCGCTCTTCCTATTATTTTTGTTATTACGCTATTTGGTCTTTAGCGATCGAATCTTCGATACTGTCTTGGTCGCAGGACAGTTAGAATGATTGCCAAATGGTATAATTAAGTGCATCCGTGAAACCCCTATTTGGGTCAGATGTTAGCCAAAAGTATGTGCGCTCTCAAGCGTCTTTTTCCGTATTTTTTACCTTGCCTTACCACGCAGATAATGCTTGCTCTCGCACCCAAAAAAGGCACTATTAGCCCGTCTCTGGCTATTCAAAAGGAGGTGACAATGATATCTGTAGCAATGGGGCTGGTCTTTTGACCAGCCTTTTTTATATGCAGGCCAACTAGCGTGGCAGTACCGGCCTGAAAATTGGAAATTTCTGTGTTGCAAGCCGCGCTTTGGACAAGCTATTCAGGTCTTTAAAATCAAGCAGGCTTTCCAGCTGAATTCGAGTCACGGCCATCAAACCAAACTTGTCTTTGGCATGCAACTCTAGTGCATCGTTGGGGCTGATCCACAAACTGTCCACGGTTTCCTTTTTGTCATGTTCACCCTGTTGATTCATGGGAGCTTCAGCTATAAAAAACCTCGTATCAAATCGCCGCGGCCTACCCTCGGGTGTTATCCAACGATTAAAGTAGTGCACATGATCCACAGCAAGTTTAAGGTTTTCGGCTCGGCAAACATCCGCCAGCGAACATCGTCCTTCATGGATATCGTGTCGCCAACGATTAAATTTTTCGGCAGTTGCATCATTTTCATACTCAAACAGATTACCATTGCTGTCATAAGCTAACAATAGTCCACTCTCTTCAAAACACTCTCGGATTGCAGCTATCCAGTATCCGCGCCATTCATTACCCATTGCTGATACTTGCGCTGCCTGATTAGAACTGGGCCCCTCACGCAAGATATCATAGCTGTGCAAATGATCGTCTCCCTCAACGCGACCACCGGGAAAAACATACATGTCCGCGGCGAAACTGGCTTTGCTGGTACGCCGCAACATAAAAATTTCAAGTTCCCCGACCGACTCTTCCCCGGCCTCCCGAGCTATAATGACAGTAGCCGCTGGACTTACGCGTCTAACAAGGCGCTGCTGTTTACTATTACTCATCGTTAGTCTCGGTGTCCTCCAAACCCGTTGTCAGGTCTGCATCATCCAGCTTATGCCCCCAAGCCTGTTTTGCCGAGAGGTACTTTTTGTTCCACCGCCCCACACCGATCAAATGTTTCACGGGTTCAATTTCTTCTAACCCAAACCCTTGCAGGTCACTTATTTTTTTGGGATTGTTAGTTAACAGGCGGAACTTTTTTTGCTTTACAAAATAGTGTAGCAATGCCGCCGCATCGCTGAAATCCCGACAGTCATCCGGCAAGCCAAGGGAGCGGTTAGCCTGGTAAGTATCTTCTCCAGCATCCTGCAGCAGATACGTAGCGGCTTTGGCCCACAGCCCAATACCACGACCTTCATGCCCTGACATATATATTAACATCCCGCCTTCAGCATCATCCGCAACACTTTCGATGGCAGATTGCAATTGTGGACCACACTCGCATCGTTGGGAACCAAACACGTCTCCGGTAAGGCAGCTGGAATGCACTCGTACCAAAGGGTTTTCCCAGGTATCAGGATCTCCGATTAGTAAAACACTATTTACCGCCATGGAAGAAGCCAGCGAAGCAAATAAATGTTGGCCGCCAGACTCTCGCAATTCACAGGCCAGTTCCTCAACTTTGCTTAACTCGGTGTTACGTACACAGGCATACCACTGCACCTCTACTTCTCCAGTTGGTAAACTCAAAGGTAATGGAATAGGACCCAGCACATTAACAGAAAGCTTTCCGGCTTCTGGTACAGACTCGGGCTGTAAGAGCTTACCCATTGCGTCTATGCGTTTGAGTTTTCCCTCATCGATAAGGCGTTTGCGAATGTTGGCGTCAATATAGGTAAACATTGTACGAGCGTAACACGCCTTTTACAGCTGCGCCTTCACAATCAAAGAGTGACCCGTTGAATTATCCCCACGTATCAAAATTTGTACGTCCAAGCGCATTCATAGACACCGTCCGGCTCGGCATTATTATTCCACTCTTACCAGGGTTGATTATGGAGCTCACAGAACAGGGAGTTGCCATCGTTGTTAGGCCTTGGTCTGGACTGTCTTTTAATGCATCGCAGTATCCGAGTGCTGGTTGCGTGGAACAGACTTGAGCAAATGAGTTGCCTGGGCGACCCAGTCATTCCGCCTGAATCGACCTTTAAGTTTTTTGAGCTGTATCTCCACCCAATCGACATTGGCAGCGTCAAATTCTGCTATCTGTCGAAGGTGATAAATTCCAAGACTGTTCAAGTCCTTTTCAGCAGCAACACCCAGGCCCTTTATCTCTTTTAAATTGTCAATTCGAGATGGTAATTGTTCGTACAATACTGCCGGTTCTACACCAGTATTCGGTAAGATTGAAGACTCCAGATCTTCAATCGTTTGTTCAAGATCGCGATGGCGCTGAACAAGACGCACCTCGGTACCCCTGGCATCTTCAAGTTGCTCGCCTAATATTTTTAATGACTTTTGTTGCGCCATCCGATCAGACTCTAGCGTTTTTACCTGGGCTGACATTGCGTTTTGGTGTGCATTCTGGGAAGCTACTTTCTCTGTTAAAACCTGAACTTCTGCTTGATCATCCACGGACTCTGCACTCAGATTGCGCAAGGCCTTTAGTTGTTTGCGGGCTTCCATGCCTTCGTTATATCCCGACGCCAATTTTAGCTGAGCCTGGCGGGAACGGCTTAACTGCTCTTCCAAACCAGCGTTTCTCTTTTTCAATGCAGACAAAGCATCACTATTGTGCGCTAATTCCTGCCGCAGCATTTCTGCCTGAGAATCCGAACTGGACCGCAGGGTACACAAAGCGTCCTCCAGTATCGCCAGCTCAGGATCTGGTTCTCGCTCACCACCGAGGTCCTGCTCGAGAAAAAACTGCACCTGTTTGTTCAGATCCAGTTCCTGTTGCAGTGCCAACACATCCAGCCTGCCTTTTTCCCGCTCCTGTTCAACTGTAAGTTTTGTCTGCCTACCTAACTCCTGCTCCGACTCCAGGGCCTGCTCAAGTGCAAGCTTCTCCTGCTTACCTTTTTCGAGCTTCTGTTCCACCAATAGTTTTTCCTGCCTGTTATGCTCCGCTTCCTCTTCGAGATTAGTCACTTCTGATTCATGTTGGCTTTCCGCGGAGCGCAATTCTGAAACCTCATCCGACAAACTTTGAATATTTTTTTCCGCTTCGTTCTGGTCGGTAACGTACTTCGCTACCTGTATCTGCTCCTCAGCAAGCATTTCTTCAAGCATCTCAATTTGCTGTTCATGCTTCGATTCCAGAGATGCAAGTGCCAGAGTTTTACCTTCTGCCCTGGTCTCGGCTTCGCGGCTAAGTTGATCTTGAATATCGAGCCGTCTCTCAAGTTGAGAAAGCAGGCTTATTTTCTCACGAAGCTCCAACTCTACATCTGAGGATGCTGGTGAAACTATCGGCATTTGGCCTGGGTACTCCAGACTAGCAGGCGCAGCCTTTAATATATCCAGGCTATTTGTGAGCTGGGTGATTTTTCGCTCTCGCTCAATCAGCTCAAGGTCGCGCTTCTGAATCAACACTCCAGCTTGCACAAACCTTTCCTCCCCTTCTGTGAGCTCTAGCCTCAGCCGTTCACTGTCATCCTCCCGACTTTTCAAACTGGCCTGAAGTTGAGGTACACGACTACGAGCAGTATTTAGCTGTTTTTGTATTTCCGACTCGCGTTTTGCAGATCTCACCTGTCGAACATACCAGCCAACGCCAAAACCCAAACTGGTAGCAGCAACAAGAAAGACCGTAATTCTGAATAGCAGATATAACATCAGGTTCTTCCTGTAACTCTTATTTCTATCCGGCGGTTTTTTTCCCTTCCAGACAATGTGGAATTATTGGCCACCGGGCGAGACTCGCCATACCCAACGGCGGTAACTTGCCTGGGTGATACCCCTCGCGCCAGCATATGCTTTCGTACATTTTGAGCACGCGCAGTGCTGAGGCGTAAATTGGCATCTGCGCCTCCTGTCGAGTCCGTGTGCCCGCTAATTCGAATCCTGGCATTACAGTTTCGCGCGATATCTGAAAGCCGGTCGATCAGGGGTAAACTCTTGGACAATATTTTTTCTCCGCTGGAGCCAAACTCAATCGACCCCACCGACAAATATCGATCAAATTCCAGCTGGCAAGTATCGAACTGGCCCAACAAGAGAATATTGTTGGTTACATTGGCTACGCCCCAAACATTTTTAGAAAAACCCAAGACATCTCGCCGATCACCAACATACGGAGCACTTCCCGATAAAATCAAATTCTGGCCATCAGCCTGCACAACCAGCCAGTCAAAGCCGGATTGTTCGGCATATGCACGCACTTGCCCACCAAGGTCATCTTCAATTTGCGCCGCCTCAATAAGCAAACAGGCCGCCAGCAGTACGCACAATATGCCGCCACCAACGCCAATCATTGCCTTCGGGGAATTTTGTACATCCTTTTTCGGCGTAACAACAATCACAGTCTCATTCCATGGAGCTTTGTCCATGCATATTTTGCGATGAATAATCAATGCGAACAGGTGCTTAAGTCCCATTTGACATACTTTTGAAAATACCTACCACGCACAGCGTGACGTCAGTCACATTCCGCCCTCAGTGTTTACCAGTTGCAAGCGACGGTACAGTCTGAGATATTTCTGCTCTTCACATTTCCAACGGGCATCAAACATGAAAATAGCAGTTGTTACTGGAACCAGCTCAGGCATCGGTCTGGCCACCTCGTTACATTTGGCCAGACATGGGTATAAAGTTTTTGCCGGAATGCGTAACCTGGCCAAAGCCGAAGCTTTGCAGGCTGCGGTAGACAAAGAGTCATTGCCCGTCGAAATTATCGAAATGGATGTATGCAGCGCCAGCTCGGTGAAGAACGCTTTTGAAAATATTGTTAAAACCGGCCCGGTAGACGTGCTGGTAAACAATGCCGGTATTGGAGGTGCAACGCCACTGGAACATACCCCGGAAGACGAGCATCGCCGAATATTTGATACCAATTACTTTGGCACTGTAAGTTGCATTCAGGCTGTATTGCCTCAAATGCGGGAGCGTAAATCAGGTACGATCGTTAATATCAGCTCAATAGTTGGATTATTGGCTACGCCCAATCAGATTGCCTACAGTGCGTCAAAATGGGCGGTGGAATGTCTCGGAGAAGCGCTAGCACACGAAGTCTGTCGCTTTGGAGTGCGCGTTGTTAACATTGAGCCCGGCGTATTCATGACTTCAATCTTTGAGAACTCCCAGGACGCAACACGCTATGACAAGCAGTCGCCCTACCAACCCTTAATGCGTCGAAATGGGAAACTATACGCCGCTGGCTTTCAGAACAACGCCCAACCCGAAACCGTGGCAAAAACCATTTTAGAGGCAATAGAGTCGGATGAGTACCAATTGCGTTGGCCCGTTGGAACAGATGCCTTTGGTATACATACCGGTCGACCAAAAATAACGGATGAGGCCTGGGTTGAAATGGGCGAAAACCTTAGCGACGAAGAATATGGAGATCGCTTTGAAGCATACTTTGGCTTTCGGGTTTAACAGAGCCCTTACTGACCCGAGTGATATTTTCGGGCATACTCGCGAATAGCTGCAACGCTGGTCTTTCGGGTAGTAACCGTTTTTACCTGATCAAGTGCGCTGTCCAGAGGCATACCCTGGTCCAGCAGATGTGCAGCCCAGATAATGCCCACGCGATTTCCGGATGCACAATGTACCACTAGCTTCTGATCAGCAAAGCTATCTACGATGGACGAAAACCGCTGTACTGTATCCGGTGACGGTACTCCTCCACCAACAGGAAAGCTTACATACTTTATGCCCGCATTCTCTATATAAGGGCCTTCATTGTATTTACTTTCTTTTGGATAACGCAGGTTGATTACAGCATCAATGCCTGAACTTGCCATTTCGCCTGTCTTGTCCGGATTAAGAACCCCGGCCGTATACACCCCAGGAGAAATTTGCTGCACATTTACACCCCATGCAGCGTGTCCCTGTTTCTCTGCACAAAAGACAGGGAGTGCCATAAAAATAATGCACGACCATAACCCAGTTTTTATCAAATCAACCTCCATCTTCCAATTACCTAAAACCTAGTAGTAACACTCGCATAAATAAGACGCCCATTATACCCAATCGGAGAATAATTTGAGAAAGGGTAGATCTGGTTAAACTGTGAAGTACCCGTACCTACAGGTGCTACATCCGGGTAGGTGTCCAATACATTATTTGAGCCAATCACCAGGCTAATTTTCTCGCTCGCCTGATATCGAAAAAACAGGTCCAGCAACCACAACGCATCCAGTTTTCGATCCTGGTCTCCAAGCTCTGCCGCCACAATTGTGCTGCCATAACCTGACAATCTCAAAGTAGCTCGCATACGCTCTTTTGTCCATCGTGCACTAAGAATTATACGGTCTTCGGGGACTCCTCTTTCGAGTTGTTTTTGCGCTTTGCGACCAAAGCGACTCTGACCGGGCAGAGCCGGGGTTGTGTGAACTTTAGTCACCCGGTTAGTGTTGTGATTAAGAGCAACACTTAAGTTAAGTTGGCCATGCTGTTCCAGATCAATTGTATATCTGGAAGATAAATCCAGGCCCTGGGTGCGGGTATCAACACCGTTATGAAAATAGCGCACACTGTTTGCAACAATACCGGTGTTCTGCAAAAGAGCGGGTATATCCGGGCCGGACAACTCATCCGAAAGTACAATGCGATCATCAATATCTATCTGATAAAAATTTATTGAGAATTCCAACCCAGGTAAGGCCGAACTGGAAGGCATCACATAATCCAGACCAAAGTTAATGTCAAAGCTCTGCTCCATTTTTAATGCGCTACTTCCAAGCGCTGTGGCAACCTCACTCTCTACTGGATAAATGCCGTTATCCAGTATAATCCCCGCATCAATAACACTCTGAGTTGCCTGATAAAATTGTTGTGCAATATCTGGTGCTCTGAATCCTGTACCAATTGACGCATGTAAGGACAATTGTTGGTCATATTCATAACGGCTTGCAAATTTTACACTTGCCTGACCTCCCACATCAGAATAATTATCATATCTTGCAGAAACCGTCAGGCGTAATTTCTCACTCAATGCAGAACTCAGATTGGTGAACAAAGCACTATTGTCCCGACCCTCATCAAATTCATCCTGCGGCCGGATACCCAGAAAACCCTGTGACCCAATAGCGCCGGCCTGCCCCAGATCATTAGCAAAGCCACCATTTACAAATGACGCCGGTTCACCTCTTTCTATTTCGTAGGACTGTTTTCGAAACTCCATGCCTACACCAATCTCTATTGGAGCGGGTAGAAAATTAGACTCAAAGTGACGAAACAGGTCCAAAATAAATACCTGCTGATGACCCTCATTGTTACCAACAGAAAACTCAAGGGGAGTATTTGGGCCGAGGGAAGTATTCAGGCTCTCATGCAGTTTCAAATCAATTTCGTTATTGGCATCGGTGTAACTTAAATCCCATTGCCAGCCCAAATGCTCTCCTCGAAAACCCAATGTTACAGAAATGTCATCCACATTAGATTCAACCACCGGTAAAAATCCATCCGGGTAAACACCCACAAGATTTCCGGCGTCGAGTGCCCTCAGATAATTCATAGCACTCGTGGCTTTGCGTTTACCGTGGCTTCCAAAAAAATACAGATCAACCTCTCCGGTTATGGGGTAGCCTGCATTTAACAGAAAGTTAATATCCTCTATTTCTGCAGTACCATGCTGGTGGCTAAAACGATCAAAAGTCTGTTCTCTAAGGTCCAGCGATCCATCATTCAGAGAGACATATTGCTGACGCGTATCAAAACCCGTTCTATCTGTACCCTCACTGTCACGCAGTTCTGCACTCAAATGCACGAACCCGGAAGTGCCTAATCGAAAACCCCAATCACCGGAAATTGACAGCAGGTTTCCATCCCCATCGTCAGGGTTGCGATCTCCAGACGCGTTAAATAGCAGCTGACTGCCAGACCTGCCTACCTCCAACAAGTCAGAAACGCCGGTCACTTCAGTTATGTGTGTACCAAGATGAACGTTAAATGAGCCACCCATTGACTCCTTGAGTTGAAAATTTATTACTCCAGCTATTGCGTCACTTCCAAATGATGATGAAGCCCCCTCCAGGCTTAGTTCAACATTTTCAACCGCCACAGCCGGGATCATATTCAGATCAACACCCATTGAGCCTCTGCCAAAACTATCGTTGATATGCAAGAGTGCTGAACTATGGCGTCTTTTTCCATTCACAAGCACCATCGTATGGTCGGATGACAAGCCACGCAAAATCAGGGGCCGAAACTGCCCTGAAAGGCCCGCATTGGAAACAGCAGGATAGGAAAAAGACGGTAACAGGCTGTTCAAAATCTGATTGGTATCTGCATTTCCAGATTCTATTCCAGCCTCTATTCCAGCGTCAGGGCCTGCATCTGAGAACGCATCAAGCTGCTTTATCGTAACAACTCGCGATGAAAACCTTTGTTGTTTTTGTTCAAGGTTTTCTGGAGTCTGAAGTTCCAGGCCTTGAGCGGCTGAAAAATAGCATAATGCAACAACAAGGAATGCCATCCTTTGCATTCGAAAATAAATCAAAGCGGTAATCTCCTAAAAATGTGGTAAATGTGAAAAATGTGAGCCAGGCACGAAATATTTGTCGGTACGCAGTATGCCACTATACTGTGTAGCAGTAGCCTCTGCGCTCCTATTTGTCTTCACTTTTCGCCCCTTTGTGTCAGGCAACTCCCACATTGAAACAGATTTGATACAATTCGGCGTCTTCACAATGGAGAAAAAATGGATATAATGGCGCACATTAGAAAGCTAAAAGCGAAATAATAATAAATTTCAATAAGTTACGACAAAATTGATGAATCCAACTCAACATAATCGGAGCTTACCGCTCAATAACACCGAATTTAGTAACCTTTCGGAGGCTCTCGAGTACGCGGCGAAAGGCGACAGTGGTTACAATTTTTATGATGGCAGAGGCCGTCTGGAATTTGTGCTGCCTTATTCAGAGCTGGTATTGGAAGCCAAAATTCTGGCACGCAAACTCGTAACACTGGGGTGTGCTCGTGGCTCTATCGTGGGCATCGTTGCGGAAACCCACCCACTGTTTCACCGCTTTTTCTTTGCCTGTCAATATGCGGGACTCATTCCGGTTGCGCTACCTGCAGGTGTGCAACTGGGTGCGCATAACGTATACATCGAACAAATTGCGCGCATGCTAAAAGGATGCAATGCAGCTATTGCTGTAGCACCCGATACACACGCAACATTTCTTGCAGAGGCCTCCGAAAACCTGAATCTGGTCATGTCGGGCACAGGCAGTGACTTTGATGAACTGCCCTATGATGAGAGCATTGAGCTTCAACCTTTTACAGGGGATGAGCCGGCATACTTGCAGTTCACATCAGGCAGCACCCAGTTCCCTCGTGGTGTGGAAATTAGCCAGGCAACAGTATTGTCCAACCTTACTGAGATCGCCCTGCATGGCTTGAAGCTGGAACGAAATGACCGTTTTGTTTCATGGTTGCCTTTTTACCACGATATGGGTCTTGTGGGTTTCGTACTCGTACCCCTGAACAGCCAACTTTCTGCTGATTATATGAGCCCGCGTACTTTCGCCATGCGACCACGCTTATGGTTAAAAATAATTTCAGACAATCGCGGCACCATTTCATCCAGCCCAACCTTTGGTTATGCGCTTTGTGCCAAAAGGCTTAGACCATCTGATACCGAGCGCTATGATTTAAGTTCATGGCGCGCTGCCTGTGTTGGTGCAGAGCGGGTTAACCATGAAACCATGGAAAAATTTGCACACGCACTAAGTGCCACCGGGTTTAGTAAAAACGCTTTTGTTGCCTGTTATGGCATGGCGGAATGTGTTCTGGCCATTAGTTTTGCACCTTTAAACGAGGGTCTGAGTGTCGACTATGTTGATAAGCACGCGCTGGGCACCTCGGGCAAAGCAATCCCTGCTACAGAAGATGCCGCACCTTATGTGGACTGCGGTGCAATTTTACCAAGCTTTGAATATGCTATTCGTGACGATGCCGGAAACAATCTGGGTGAGCGTCAATGCGGAAGAATTTGTCTCAAGGGCCCGGCTGTTATGTCGGGGTACTACCAGAACCAGATCGCCACAGACGAAGTATTGTCTGCGGATGGCTGGCTGGATACTGGCGATATTGGCTATTTGATTGGTTCGCATATAGTTATTACCGCGCGGCGCAAGGATGTCATTATCATAAATGGTCGCAACATCTGGCCGCAAGATCTCGAAATGCTTGCTGAGAATACCGATGGTGTTCGCCTGGGTGGAGTGTCCGCATTTGGTGTAGTTGACGACCGACAACTGGAACATGCAATTCTTGTAGTTGAAACACGTGATAAAGACCGAGCCAGCCGGTATGAACTAATAGAGCGACTGGCACATGCCTTGCAATTGAACTTCGGGCTTAAAGTGCACATTGAACTAACCTTGCCCGGCACCTTACGCCGTACGTCCTCCGGAAAGCTGTCCCGTTCACAAACACGTGACGGTTTTCTAAAGCGCTCTTCTGTTGCAAAACTGATTGTTCAGCAAGCATCAGATGGTGAATTTGCTGAAAGGGCGCATGCCCGAGGATAAACCGCTCCTGGTTTTGACAGGTGCTACCGGTTTTGTGGGAAAAACACTCCAGGGACTCATTCTGGAAGCAGGTTTTAATCCACGTGCTCTGGTTCGCAAGGAGATATCCGATAACCCCCATCTGTTAAACAGCACTCAACAAGTATGCGTTAATCTGGTACCCGAAAATTCGGAGCAAGAGAAAAAACTATCCGAGGCACTGACCGATGCTAATGCTGTTATCTATTGCGCAGGCAGTGTTCGTGGAGCTTGTCTGGATGATTTTCTGGATGCAAACCAGAAAGGTCTGGCCTCGATAGTTAAGCGACTGGAAGCGCTGCCAGAGCCTCCACCCCTGTTGCTCATTTCCTCGATGGCAGCGTCTCGCCCCGAAATTTCTGACTATGCGAATAGCAAAAACTTAGGCGAAGCTGTACTGAGCAAATCTTCTAATATTCCGTGGACCATCATTCGGCCAACGGCTATTTATGGCCCGGGCGATAAGGAAATGCAGCCACTTTTCGATCTGGGTAAACGTGGAATTCTTCCGGTGCTGGGCCCGAAGGAACAGCGCATTTCGTTATTACATGTCGATGACGTTGGACATGCAGCGATCGCGTGGTTAGAGGCCTGGAAAAACTGCCACCATGCAACCTACACACTCGATGACGGCACGCCGGGCGGCTATACCTGGCCGGTCATAGGAGAGATAATTTTAAGGGCCTTTCAATTAGCCAATAAAAACATGCCCAATATTATCAGCAAGGTTAGATTGGTCAGAATTCCACACTGGACACTTAATGTGTTCGCCCACATCAATCGGACCTGTGCAAAACTTGTCGGCTACGCTCCCATGCTTACCCCCGGAAAAGTGAACGAACTAACACAGAAACAATGGCTGGGTGATAACTCCGAGTTTACTAAAGCAACGGGATGGAAACCCAGAATCGGCTTAGAAGCTGGTTTGGAAGCCATGTACTCCTATAACTAACTACGAAGGGCCATTACAGTGACAGCTACCGAAGATATTGCATCCAGGCTAACCAGCCTGCTAAACGACTATATTAAAGCCTACGTTGCTGACAAAACTACCATAGAACTATCCAGCAACACAGATCTGACAGTTGATCTCGAGTTGGAATCCATTCAGATTATGGAATATGTGGTTGAAATTGAAGACTACTACGACATTTCAATTGACCTTGAAAGCTTGTCGAACGCAAAAACTATTTCTGATCTAGCCGGCATTGTTGCCCGCGAACTTAATTAACCAAGTCACCCAACACAAGAGTAGATGCCCTGCCATGAGCGACAACAAGTCCCTGTTCGATAAATTTGAAGCCTCCGCTGCAATACAAAAACATCTGGCCTCATCCGGACTTGATCCAACCCATGTGGTAATCGATGAGATACTTTCTGCCACAGAAGGAAAAATACAGGGAAAAACCACGATCCTTGCAGGTACCAATAATTATCTGGGGCTTACCTTTAACGAGGACTGTATTGAGGCAGGGCGTAGATCCTTACTCACGCAGGGAACCGGCACAACTGGCTCCCGTATGGCCAATGGTTCTTTTGACGGCCATGTAGCCCTGGAACGGGAACTGGCCGAGTTTTATGGCACCAGGCATTGCATGATTTTTTCTACGGGTTACACGGCGAACCTGGGGATTTTATCTGCACTACTTGAGCCCGGTGACGCTGTGTTGTTAGACGCAGATGCCCACGCCAGCCTGTACGACGGGTGTCGCATGAGTGGCGCGGACGTTTACCGCTTTAAACACAACGACGTTGAAGCGCTGGCAAAACGCCTAAGACGCCTGGGTGAGCGGGCAAAACGCTGCCTCATAATTACCGAAGGCATGTACAGTATTCTGGGAGACTGCGCGCCACTCACCGAGATGGTTGAGCTTAAGGAAAAATATGGCGCCTACTTGTTTGTGGATGAAGCACATTCACTTGGGGTGTTTGGAGAAACCGGACGGGGGGTCGCAGAAGACCTGGGACTGGACGACAAAATAGACTTTATAGTAGGTACCTTCAGCAAAAGCCTTGGCGCTACGGGCGGGTATTGTGTAAGCAATCACGAGGTATTAAATTTGGTCAGATATGCGTCCAGACCCTATATTTTTACTGCCTCCCCAAGCCCTTCTGTTATTGCAACCACCAGGGAAGCACTTAGACAACTAAAAAACCGGCCTGAACTCCGCGAGCAATTGTGGAACAACGCCCAGCATTTGTACGCAGGATTAAAAGCACTAAATCTGCATCTGGGCCCAGATATCAGCCCCGTAGTGGCAGTACGCATGCAAGATAATGAAGCGGCTCTTGTCGGCTGGAAAAAACTGATCGAGGAAGGCGTTTACACCAACATGATTGTCCCTCCCGCATCACCTGATGGCAGCAGTTTTTTAAGATGTTCTGTGAGCGCTGCACATACTGAAGCTCAAATAGAAAAAATTATTGCAGCTTTCCGTAAAATTAGTGGCTAGGTAATTCGGCCCCTTATTTGCATTAACATTCCTGCCAATGCACAGGCAGAGGCAACAATTCCCGCAGCACCAGGCCCAGCCAGCCCCATGTTTTCTGCAAGCAGCACAAACAAAATCAGGTATAAACCCGTGCACAGAAAATGGAGTTTTAACACAGCTCCCGCCTTGCCCATCGCATACGCTGCGGTTCGGATAGGTGCTGCAGCAAGGTCCAGGCTAGCGCTTGAGAGCAATAGTGTTAGCAGAAGGGCTGCCTGTGAATAGTCCGCACCAATCAAGCCAAGCAAATACGCGCCGAAGGGCATGGACAGAGCAACCAATACCAATCCACCCAGACCTGCAGAAACGCTAATGCTGTAAGCTTTACGTTCTAAATCGCCATCACCGGTGTGCCATGCGCGCGTAAGCTCAGGAAACAGCACCTGACGCATAAGAACCGCAGGCGTTGAAAGTATGTTGGCAAAATCCTTTGCAACACGAAACAGTCCGGCAGCACCAGGGCCAAGCAACAATCCAACGAGCAGGGTGTTAGTGTTTTTTGTGATGAGGTCGAGCTGCGTCTGACCATAGACAACCGCTGAAAAGTGCCAGAAATCGCCCGGCACACTAAAAATACGTTTTAGGTTTTGGTCTTGCCAGAGCTTGGAAAATTGCTGCCGGCGCAGTTCCATATGCCCGCGAATCATCAGATAAATATTTCCGGAAACCAGTGCAAGCGCCCAAACCAGCATAAATATTTCTATGTCCGAATCGTAGTACGCCGCGATAAGGACGCCCACAAAACGAATTGACGGTGCAACGACCAGCTGTACACTCAAAGCATCAAAACGATCATGCAATCGCAGAATACCTTTGGCTGTCCCCGTTCCCGTGACCAGGAGTATCAGGCTATACCAAACAGCAACCTCGGACAGAGCTGCATCCCACTCAAGGAATTTTGACAGCACAGATACCAGCAAAATTGCACTAACAGTTGCCAGAATGCTGGTCACAACATCAACAATACGCGTCAGACACAATAAACTTGCAAGCCTGCCGCTTTCTCCGTCTTCCAGAAAGGGCACCCCAAATCTTACAATTGACTCAAAAGGTTTGAACTGGAAAAGACCACGGACCACTACCACATAGGTATGCATTAGCACGACCATGCCAAAATCCTGTACCGACAAAACCGTGGCCATAAAAGCTGTGGACGCCAGTGTTAAAGCAGCTGCAGCTCCACGGCCTTGCAGAAGTATAAAAAAGTTTTTCCAGATGTTTCTCATATTAGCAAAGTTTATTTGAATGCACCGAGGCGATACAATCGCCAAAGCAGTGGCCAGGCAAAAATTAGCGGATAGCGCAATTGTCGATCTGTTGGGGCCAGGTACACTCCTGAGTGGCGTTGTATTTTCCACAGTAAATATTCCAGTGCATTCTCAAATGTTGTTGTTGCCTTCAAGAGCCTGGCAATAGACAGGAATTTGCCCTGAACACGACGTACGCCCCATGAGTACACCGCCCGCTGTCGGGAACGTTCACCTACATCTGCTTCAAAGAGCCCCTCTTTGACCGTCATTAAATCTGTTGCCTGAGCAGCAGCGAGGGTTAGTTGCGAAAAATAGTCTGCATTTGCCTGACTAAGCTTCCTGGCCTGCCCGGTAGCTTCTGCACGCAACTCACACCGGTAGGTTTGTGACAATCCCAGCTCCCAAAATGCCTCTGACGTAAATGGACTCTCAACCAGGGGCAGAACCCGCCTGTAAAATGTATATACAGCTGCACGAAGAGCGCACAAAACTCTATGCTCTATCGCAGCATCCCGGGCAAAAACCAGGCCGCAGGGTTGCGCAAATCGCGCCCAGAAATACGAATGAAACTGCCGGGTCATGGCATTTTCAAATTGAGCGATGCTAAGAGCTGCGTACTTTGCACGTGCCTGATTCGGAATTTCACCAACCTGTATGTTGTACACATTAGGTGCCAGTACCCGTGCTGTATAAGCATGCCAGGGTTTAGGCATACTGGAAAAATCATCCAGCAGTACATAAAAATCCAGTAGCGTGTCCCGTTTTCCCCGAAGATAAGAACCGTATACGAGTATGGCCGCTACGCCGGATGCTTCACCCTGTGCGTTTAAGCCATTTTTACCAGCATGGCGCTCATGTATTTTCGCGATAAGCACTTCTATAGGATCATCTTCAGCGCCAGTCGACTTTGGCTGTAGCACCCGGTCCCGGATAACTGAAAGAATCGCGTCACTCACGCCTGGTCATCTACTTCTTTGTACGCCGCACGGGTTCCACCAAATACGGCATAAGCCCCTGCATATTTTTGCTGAACCTCGGCGTCCGCCAACCAGGATGACAGCGGACCGTCCGTCATTCGTACTACTAAACCATGCAACAGGCGCAACAGTAATTGCACAGAAGAAAGAACCGTCCACAAAAATACACCAACAAAGCCCCATGCGGGTACTCCAAACAACACGCTGACTGTTAAGATAATCAGGCAGGGGTTCCGTCGAGCGGTAATGAGCCGGACCCAGGCGTCAAAAGGCCGCCAGGTAAATACTCCACAGCTACCCAACAGTTGAAATAATCCTTCTACAATACGCCCCGCTATATAAGCCCCGATAATCCAGTTCACCATGGCAGACACCGTAAAGCCGAAAACCGGGCCAAAGTCGATCAGGGACACACCCCAGAAGTAATACCAGAACGGAGGGTGAATCAAATCAATACCATGATCAAAAAAATGTCCAAAAGGGCTGGATTGAATAGTAACTCGAGCAAGCTTCCCATCCACTGTGTCCAGAAACGTCATAATCCAGCCACATAACAATCCAGCTGCATAATAGCCATGCAAAAACAAATAGCAGGCAACAATAACCAGGAGAAAACCAAAACTGGTAACCATATTAGGGCTAATTCCCAAACTGGCACACACCTTTACCCCATAACGGGCCGGGCGCGGCCATGCCCATTTAGTTATCAAATCAGTAACACCCTTGTACGAGTTGCCATACAGTTTGGATTCAAGCGCCTGTTTGCGATCGTCGCTTACCAGCTCCAGCAAGGGCGGATCGGAGCGGCGCAACCTGTCATCGAAAGCATTCAGATCAGCAGTAGTAATTCTGTCAATTTCTCCGGACAGCTCTCCTACCCCATCTGCACAGATAAATGCAGAAACCTCCTCCAGATATTGTGCCTGCACCACCGCTGCTGCCGGTCGCCCTCCAAGACACAGAACCGTATTGTCACGCCCCAGTAGCTCTGAAAGCGTACGTGGTTCGAACAGAAAATTAGCGTCAATTAAAAGGAAGGCCCCCGAATGGGTTCCCGCTTGGGCTTCTGCCAATAAATCCGAGGAAGCCGTATTTTCATCAAAACTCACCCCACCTATCTGTCGAAACTGGCGTTTGAGCCGCTCACGCGCACTTAAGCCCCAGAGCTGAGTCGATGCTTCCTGTAATATACATGCTACAGAAGTCATAATATTTCAGCCCCAGCCCAGATTAGTTTTTTGATTGGGTACAGATCAGCTAGACTAAATGAAACTACTACTTTGGTAATGATTACGCCCACCGCAAGGATTCCGGAAAAGTGAATTATAGATTGCCGAATGAACGGCGGTAAAGGCTCAAACAGCATGCGTTTTATACATCTAACAGATCCACACCTTACCAGCTTGAAAGCGACGTCTTTTACCGCTCAACGAGGTAAGAGAGCGCTTGGCTACTTATCCTGGAAACGCAAGCGTCAATTTGTGCACTTACGCGAAATTCTCGACCAGACCACCCGCGCTATAAAGGCTGAACAACCAGACCAGATTCTGATAACAGGAGACCTGGTACATATTTGTCTGCCTGACGAAATACAACAGGCACACAGATGGTTAAAATCCCTTGGAAGCCCCGAACTGATTACCCTGGTACCTGGAAATCACGATATTTACCAGTCCGAGTGCTGGCAGAATATAGCCAGTGTGTGGGGAGATTATCTGGGGCTTGAATCCCAGCCCACATCAAAATTACCTGCCGACAGTTATCCTCTGGTTAAGAGATTTGGAGCGTTTAATCTTGTTTCACTCTCTTCCAGCGAGGCAATGCCTGTATTCTCAGCCCAGGGCCGTCTCGGCAAAAAGCAGCTAACCGCGTTGCAAAATGAACTGGATCAGCTTTGTGGACAACCATCGGGCTGGTTGATTCACCATCCACCATTGCCCGGACTTACTGGAAAGCGCCGCGCTCTGTCCGAAGCAGATACTTTGAAAAACCTGATTCAAAAATATCAACCAGCTTTTGTCCTGTATGGCCACAATCACCGCAATGTAGAAACCCTGATACAACAAACCAGGGTGCTGGGCACGGCAAGTGCATCGAGTAAGTACGACGCCAGTTTTAGGGTGATTGATGTAGCAGCCCACGAGCAAGGTATGCGTACAACAATGTCATTACACCAACGAGACCCGGACTCTGGAGACTTTAACGAAACAGGTAATGAAATCTGGGACATCTGAAACAACGCTCAATTTGCACGACGTAACAAAAATATTGCAATCGATAATATTAACAATCCCGGTGCCAACACCGTAAAAGCAGCATTCCAACTCATAATACTCGCCAGATAACCGCTGATTTGTTGCACAAGATAATAACTGATACCAATTAACCCGCCCATAGCAACCCGCTGCCCCACAGATACGCTGCGCACAGAACCCAATAAAAATGGCAATGTAAGCAAAGCCATACCGAGCAGTCCGAGGGGAATGCTCATTTGGGTCCAAAACATTATGCGGTGGGACTCCGAATTAAGGTCGTTCTCTTCCAGGTGCTGTATAAATTTCCATAAGTCCGTGGGCGCCAGGGAGCTGGCCGGGGCTATCAATGTCTGTGTCTGTTCTTCGCTTAACAATGCATCCCACATTAAAGTGTCTGTCACAAGAGTGTTAGAGCGTTTCCCCTCAACCCGTGTTTGGCGTACATCGTGCAGGAGCCAGGTATTTCCCTTTAACAGTTCGGCACTGGAAGTTTGTATCAGGTTATTGAGGTTTCCATGTTCATCAAAATCGTATATTTCAACATCGCTTAGCCGTCTGTCTGTCTGCACACTGCCAACACGAATAAACTGACCTTTATTGCGCGTCCAGAAGTCAGTGCTAACACCCGTGTTTGCATCGTAATCCAGTTCAATTTCTGCAAGGTCTACCAGGGTTTTGGTGCGCAATTGAGTGGCGCTGTGTTCGACAGCCGGTATTACCCAAAGCTGTAGACAAAATACCAGCGCCATGAGCATAAGTGACAAGTTGATTATGGGCCTCGAAATTCGAAAAGGAGAGATGGCCGCGGCGCGCATCGATATGAGTTCACCGTGATTCGCAAGCGCCCCGAGCCCCAGCAAACCACCCAACAAAACGGTTACCGGTAGCAAGTCAACCAATCGTGCAGGCAAGGTATAAACCACTACCAACAGCGCGTCTGCCAGTTCGTAGGCGCCCTTACCCACATCCTCAAGTTCCTCAGCCAGAGCAAGAAAACTGAATAACGACAACAAAAGCAATATTACCGGAACACAACCACCGATAAAGCGCGTAGTAATATAAGCATCAAATTTGTTAACGGGAAGACCTCCCGAAGGCAAAAACAATTTTATCCCAGGGCAGATAGGAAATTATAACTACTACCAACAACAGGCCAGGCACCCACCAGATAGTGCTGGTGGTTCCCTGTTCAACCCAGGTACGGTTGATTCCAATTAAATTGTAATAGGCTGCGTAAACTACCAGAGCCAGCAAAAGTTTTGCGTACCGGCCGTGTCGAGGTTTGCTGCGGCTAAGTGGAATTGCCAGCAGGGCCAGCAGTAAGGTAGATACCGGCGTTGACACTCTCCATTGATACTCCGCACTGTCTTCTGGATCATTCGAACGACGTAATACCGAGCTTGCCACCGATTTGGCCTTATATCCTGGCGGTTCGGGTTTTTCGTTAGTAACATTCAGTTTGAATCTGCCAATGGATGCAAACAAATCTGGTCCTTCGAGTACACGTTTGTACAAACGTGCATTTTCCAGTTCAAGCGTATGAAACTCAGCCTGAGGATTACTCGTAAATACACCACTACCCGCTGAAATAACCTGTAACTCCTCGCCCCTGCGGGTACGGATAAAAATGCCTTCAAGGTCGTGATCATCAACCATTTTTTCAATAAAAATTGCTCGATCCCGCTTAATACCCCGATCTGGGTCTGCCCCGGGCTCATCTGCCTTTGTGTGGCTTAAATAGAACTGTCCGGTTTTTATTCTGTCTATATCCGAAGACGCCTCCGCAACAGACAACATTTCATAAGTTACCGCGTAGGCCCATGGACGAACATAAATGGACATTACTGCAATAAAAACGGCCAGGAGAACGGCCATCATCACAACCGGGCGAATCATACGATTTTCACTCATGCCGCTGGCTTGCATGGCATAAATTTCAGAATCGTTATGCAATTTCCCCAGTCCCAGCATCAGCCCGAAAAACATTCCAATGGGTAAGAGCACTTCCAGAGCAATGAGTACTTTTAACATGGTAAGCCGGGCGACTTCTGCGGTATTTAGCAAACCGGCATCTGCCTGGTTGAGAAATCGGGAGAGCGAAAACCCCACAAAGATGATCAGAAGAACAACAGCAACCATCAGACAAGGCATGGCAACTTGTCGTATCAAATGCCTGTCAATGATCAATACAATACTGCTCCATGCTTACAACACCTCAAGGCAAGCCATGTTAATATCGGCGCGGCGGTTCTGCAAAACCACAATTTAGAGCACACAGTTTACAAAATGTTCAGTAACATAAATATAACCAAACGAACGATTAACGCTTTCATGCTTGCGCTGGGTCTCAGCCAGCTCTTGTTTACCCAAATCAGCATGGCTGAAGCTCTAAATTTTAACTCTAACGACACAGTTACCATCGTTGCCGACAACGCCCGGGAGGGTGATCAGGTAGACGTTATCCATTTTAGCGGAAATTTCGAACTGCGCGCCCCGGACTGGTACCTGTCTGCTGACTCGGCTACTGTTTATGGCAAACTGGACAACCCTGAAAAAGTGGTTCTGGAAGGCAACCCGGCCAAAATTTATTTCCTGCGCAATAGCAATAAAACTGCTACACCCTCAAACGAAACCTCTGCAGAACCAACCTGGGAAGATATCGAAGGTACGGCACTAAAAATTGAATATCTGCGTTTAAGCAACAAGCTTAAAATGACTGGCTCTGCCACCCTTAAACGCAAGGAAAACCAGCTTAGTAGCGAAGTAATTGAATACGATATTGACGCAGATCGCTATTCAGCTCGGGGAGACGGCGGCATAAACATTCAGGTAAACCCCTCAAACGACTAAACAGACAGCTAAAGCGTTAACTATCCCCAGTTTTCTTTCAGGTGACTTAACAGCGCAGCCCGACAAGTATCACTTACCTGTGCTGCATGTCCCAGGTTCGGAAGGGCTGGCCAACCAGGATCATCAAACATTACTCTTTCAAATTTCTGGGTCGTCGCATACCTGGGCAAAACATGAAAATGAACATCCGGATCCACCATCATCAGCATCATGTAGTTCATTTTCTGGTAGCCAAAACATTTCTTCAAACAAGTTTCCAGATCTGAGGTAATACGTTTCATTTCTGTATGGGCTTGCTCAGAAATCTCTCCAAAAGCCAGCACATCTTCTTTGCAGGCGAGTATCAGAGCCCCCAGTGTGGCCTGCTGTGGCCGTAGCAACACCACCCAATGGGTATATTCTTCAACCAGGCTGGCTGGATAACCGAAATTTTCAATAGTTTTATTCACAATATCTCCCTGTACACTCAGATGCCTGCAGCTAAAATTGTGCTTCCCTGGTGCTCAGGCCAGGCCACTACAACATGTTCAGCGTGCTTTAAGTCTGCATGATCGTCGACTTCGCACCAGCTCAAACCCTGAATGGAACACACGCCCACATGGCCTTCATCGGCCAGTTCATCAATGGCAGAAAGGTACCAACGCGTTAATCCTTCAGCACTCTTCATAAGCGCTTCGACTCTTTGCCTGAAGGTATCGGCACCCTGTTGGTTAAACACCATCATGCCAATACTTTCACCATTCACATATTCCCTGTCCAGGGTCTTACCGACCCTCAACAAACGCCCTTCGTCAATGACCACTTTCATGTCATCGTCGTCATAATCACCTTTGGAATCGGTACAAAGTGTTATTGGATAATCACGGGGACTCTTAAGCAGATTTTCAAGAATCGCCGCTTCAAACAGCGTATCACCGTTAATGATAAGAAAGGGTTCAAGCATCTCGCCACGAGCGACCCAGCAGGTACCCAGATTGTCCGACCGCGCATAAAAGGGGTTATGCAGGGAGCGAATATTCAGGTCTCCAAATTTTTCCGACGCAGCTGCTATTACCGCCTCTACACGATCGGATTCAAACCCTGTTACCACCAGCACCTCGTCAATACCAACCTGACTAATCTGGCTGATTTGCCATTCCAGAATGCTGTGATTGGCCAGTGGCAAACAACACTTGGGTGTATTTTCGGTCAAAGGAAGAAGGCGTCGACCCTGCCCTGCACTGAGAATGATTGCTCGCATAATTAAATTTCCACGCTTTTAAATTAAAGTAATTTCTTTAAATATTCCGCAAGCCTATGACTTAAGGCGATAATTGTTATTGTTGGGTTGGCCCATCCGCCCGTAGTAAACACAGAACTTCCCGCTACATACAGGTTGCTATAGCCATGCACCGCCAGGTTTTTATCTACTACCCCGGTACTCCCATTGACACTCATCCGGGTAGTACCCATATGATGATAGCCACCTATCGGATGATTACTCACAGTGGGATCTACCGGCCAGTCCAGAGAATCGTTTTTCAGCCATTCTGAAATGTGCACCTTACCCAGCGAGAGTTTTTCCAGTTCGCTTCCCAGTGTTTCACCAAGCCTCCTGACTGTGAATTTGTCCTGAGCATTTAACTGCCAGTTCAGTTCTGCTTTAGGTTTGCCAAAATAGTCCAGTTCGTTGGCCAGGGTGACGCGGCTGTCCGGATTTGGCGCTTGTTCAGCGCGTGTCATTATATACAGCCCAGCCCTTCCAAATTTTACCCGAGCACGCTCCAGAGGCAAACGAATATGCCGCTGCAGAAAGGCCCGTACATTTCTGTAACTGTGCCATAACATACGTCCGGATTTAGTTGGGTTCAAGTTGTGTTTCAGGCTCAGATAGGCGCGCTTGTTCAGAGACACACCCACATCCGGGTCTCTTTGTAATTTGAAGGTCATGGCACTGTTCAGCACACCCAGACGCTCCTGCAATGCTTCGCTGGCAACCAGAGAAGGGGCTACATCTGTATCGCCCGGCCGAAATCGTTTTCGAAATTGGGCCCACAATTCAAACGGCTTGTCCGTCTCAACCCGACCTACCCGGCCATGGGGGTGCTCCATAAAATACCGCCCCACCTGGTCAGTGTCGTTGCCAATACCATTTTTCTGAACATCTCGCGAAGCAAGCAACAAACGGGCGTTTTCTATTGCACCGCAAGCCAGAACATAGTGCTTTGCTTTCACAGGTATCATGTCACCAGCTAGAGCACGTACCTCAATACGGGTAATGGACGTACCAGCGGCATTTGCCTGAACATGCACGGCATTCGCGTGCAAAACTACATTAACCTTGTCGCTGTTAATCAAATCGGCACACCGGGACCAGGCAAAGCGCTCTTTCATGTTGTCAAAACGCCAGAACAGGGTGGACAGGCTATCCTGCGAGAAATTGGGCGCAGAATCTGCTATTTCCTGCCAAAGCTCCTCACCATAGCGATACTCACCCAACTCCAGCGTCGCCTGTGCTTTTCTATACCAGGGAGCCAGATCATCTAGCCCAATTGGCCAACCACTGTGTGGTACCCATGCCCGTTTACGAAAGTCTATGGGGTCAAGTGGAATGCATCGCCCTCCCCAGATATTGGTGGTGCCGCCAAAAAAACGCAGCCGTGCATGCTCCAGCTCATAATATTCCATGCCAACGTTTGGGCCCTCAAACAGGCTCTGTGACGGCGCTTCAAAATCCGCTCCCCCGCCTTCCAGAAGTACAACCCTAAGCCCTATGTGCATCAAATCTCTGGCCAGTGTAATACCGGCAGCACCTGCACCCACAATGCAAACGTCACTGTTAACCAGATTCAGGCTCGACTGTTTGTTCAGATCAATTAACATCTTTTACCCGTTGTAATCACAAACTCAATACTCCAATAACCCGGGATGATGATACAAGCAATGGCGCACCCTGTGTTTCAAACAGCTCACCGTCAATTGTAAATGGACCATCAAAGTCCAGGTGTACTCTGTCGGTATTACGACTTTCATAACCTTCCGCGCGACTTAATGCAGTTGCGTATTTACCACCCTTCATGATGCGTGGTAATCGACGCAGAAACTGCACAGCTCCCTGCATGATGCTCGTCAAATGTAGTGCTCCGTTTTCTTTTCCCCAAAACGGTCGCATTCCCAAAAACAGTTTATCCAGGGATGACACCAACAAAATCAGCATGGGCAGTTCGGGATATTCATCAATCTGGACTGCGGTTGGATTCGAAAAAGGTGCCTGCTTACGCGCTATCCCCCACGCGGCTCGCGCCAGCGCAATACCCGCTCCAATTTCGCTGCGCATTCCGGTTTTATATACGTAGTCATGGCAAAACTGTATACCCTGCACAATTAAACCGGCACCAAAAAATGCCCCGTATAAAACCCCGGTACCGGTAGTTACCTCTACCAGATAACGTGCGGAGAAATGCTCTGTGTCCCTGGCTACAATGCGTATGCGCAAGGTGCGCAGCGCGGATTTATATGAACGCGAGCGGTTATAACAGCTGGCAGTCATATTCGTGGTACCACCCGGCAGAAGTGCAAAGCGTGGCAGGTTTGCTATTTCCAGATTAAGAAACGCCGAAAAAACCCGCTGAGCAGTTCCGTCACCGCCATTAATCACTACCAGATCCTCGGTCGCCCAGGCGCGGCCTGATATTAGTTTTGCAATATCGGTCTCTTTAGTCGTTACCAAATGCTCGTATCCTTCCAGACCCGACAATTCAGTAATGAGTGTGCCTAAATGACGTTTTACTTTGCGACCATTCGGATTGCTGAAAATGCAGATTTTCAAGGCTCGGATCTCGAATGTGAAATATCACGGCTTAGAAGCGCATCAGCCAGCATCCAATCTGCTTTGGAATCTACATCGACCGCAGCACGAGCATGGTTTACCAGTACATATCCAATCCGACAATCACTTTGGGCGGACAAAATCTCGAAGACACGGGCAACACTCAGACGCCCGGTTACGTATCTCAGCATCATGGAAAGGCTAAGACGGCGTGCTATCTTCCAGGGTGTTTTTCGCTCACTCTCAACTTCCTGCCAGAGAGCCAGAGCATTCGCTCCCCTGGCATTGAGCACGGCAAACAAATTACTGCCGCAAAAATTACCATCCGTAAATCGCAGTAGAGTTCTTCTGGAATCCGGAAAGGTCTTCTTCACACTGTCATGGGGAACCAGGCCAACTACAAAATCCAGCGAATGTTGCGATTCGCGCTCTAGTGCAGCGTTGCAAAACTCGTCAATAATTTCGCCTGTTAAAAGTGCGTGATCGGCGGTTGTGATGAGCGCCGGATAGTGACCCAACACCTCCAGTGCATTTTTGGCACTGGCAGCTGGTCCAGTTTCCGGTGCCAGCCAGGTAAGGGGATAACGCTGCAAAGCCGCGCCAAAAATTTCGCTTTGGGAAACAATTTCCTGCGATGGGCCACACATTATACCTTTACCCAACAGCCTGCTTTCTTGCAGGGCATCGAGAACCCAGTTTATACAAGCCTGAGTACCCACTTTTATAAGCACGCTCACCGGCAAATTAAACTCCTGAGCAAGCGCATTACCACCCGGGCGTTCGCCTGCCAACAAAATATAGTGAAACTTAAAGCTGTTTTTCATACATTCTGTAGCGTTTATTTATTACTCCGCCCATGCTCTCAATTATGCTACACATGCCCTTATTGGTTTCCAGAATCCAGGACAGCTCCGCAGTTACCAGCCCTTTATTCAGCGCAGGTTTACGGGTGGCATCAATCACCATAAAGGCCAGAGCAGCACCCAGACGCGTATCATGAAATTTCTTGCGCACACCCATCAAAGGGGTACGACTGGTGGTCGGAAATTTCACTTTTAGGCGCCATAAAAGCTTTAACCAGCCAAATGGCAGAAGGCGTCCATTCAAGTCTCCGATTATCTCGTTCAAATTGGGTAGTAAAACGATAAAGGCCACTGCTTCGCCATCCAGCTCGGCTATGTGAATAAAATTCTTTGGCAGGATCATCAACAACTCTTTACCCAGGGCCCTGAACTCATTCTCTGTATAGGGGACAAAACCCCAGTTCTCTGACCAGGCATCGTTAAAAATGTCTCTCATGGTTTCCAGATCACGCTCTACAAATTTCTTATCCAGTGTCCGGATAGTTATGTCCCCGGCTACCCTCTGACACAATCGCTGCATAATCTTTGGCGTTTCAAATTCAATAGCCATTTCATAGGCAAGCAACTCCTGTGCAGGTGTGTATCCACAATCTTTAACCGAGCTATCATAATAATTACAGCCATGCCCCATCATGAAGTTTGGAGGCGTATCAAATCCGTCCACCAGCAAACCGGTTTCCTGATTAGGGTTGAGGTTAAACGGCCCTACAATTCGCTTCATTCCCTGGGAGCGTAACCACGATTCGGCTGTGTCAAACAGCAACTTAAAGACTGCCGGATTAGGAATGGACTCAATCAAGCCAAAATAACCCGTTGCGTCCTGATACCGGTCCAGATGTAACTGCTCTATCTGGGCCGAAATGCGCCCTACTGCAACTCCTTCCAGGTATACTATCCATGCTTTCCAGCGGGCATGCTCAAAAAAGGGGTGTTTGGCAGAAAAGGCTTCCCGCCGCTCGAAAATTAACGGCGGTACCCAGTTCGCATCATCCGTGTAGACCAGCCAGGGCACCTTGATAAAGGTATCAAGCAAACGCTTATCAGTAACTTCTCGCACAATCAGCATGGAACTGCCCGCCGAGGCTGGCGAGGGAGACAGGATGGCTTCTGAACTGTTTTTTTCAGTGCTCTGATTCACAGGTTTACACACGCTCTTTTTCAGCTTTTATACGGGATTGTTCCACACGAGGAACCAAGCCGCGCAGAATATCAAAACTGGAGCATTTGTGCCTGTTCTATCGGTAGCGTTGTGGCTGACTACAAGACATTTCAAAGAACTGCAGCTGCCGCATTCTGCGAACAAGATCGTCCTCTTCAAGCTCAACCTCTTCTTCAACGCCCTGCACATCGGCGAGTTCATCCGCCAGAAAACGTGCCTGCGCAAGATTGCTCAGGTAATGCTCAGCACGGGAATCAGGGACATCTAGACTGGGCTTGCCTGAGGCGCTGCCAGAAAGTGCATCCGCCAGGCACACACATGCACTTTCTTCCTTAAATTCTTTGTGTACCCATAATCCGGATTGCTGGTCAAAGTCGTACAGGGATAGAAATTTTGCACCGAACTCCGCGACAAACTCCATGCAGCTTATCAAGTACTCTACGTCCGCATCATCAAAAATATAGTGGAAACTGACTCTCACCCAGCCCGGTTTAAAGCCCTGATAACCATCCGCGATTAAAGATCTGTATTGCTGGGCAAGCTCTTCGCTGATACCAAGCAGCCTATGCCCATAAGGACCGGCGCAAGAACACCCTGCTCGTGATTGTATGCCAAACAGGTCATCCAGCAGACGTGTAACGAAACGCGGATGTAAATAGCGCTCACCAGATTTGATATTCAGAGAAACGATACCAACCCGCTTTTTTGGATCATCATTACCTAATATTTCAATGTTGGGGTGTTTAGACCAGCGCATAAAAACATGCTCCAGAATTTCGTCTTCGCGCGCCTGTATTTTTTCGGTACCAATAGATTGCTTCAACTCAAACACAAGCGCTGCCTTAATGGTTTGTAAAACAGCTGGCGTACCGGCACTTTCCCGAGTTTCAATATCATCAATAAAATCGTGACTCTTCGGCCCAACGTAGTCAACCGTACCACCTCCGGCCACACTGGGTGACAAGCCACACTGGTAAAGCGCACTATTAAACACCAGTATTCCGCTACTACCCGGCCCCCCTAGAAATTTGTGGGGTGAAATAAACACCGCATCCAGACTGGCATCTCCATCACCGCTGGATGGCGGATTCATATCTATGTTTACGTAGGGTGCGCTGGCGGCATAATCAAAAAATGCCAGTGCCTGATACTTATGTAACAGGATAGCTATGGCGGCTACATCCGTCTTCATACCTGTTACATTGGACGCAGCGGAAAACGATCCCATACGCAATCGACCCTGGTATTTTTCCTGCTGCAACAGCAATTCAAGATGATCAAGACATACCCCGCCAGATTCATCCAGATCAACCTCCACAACTGTGGCCATTCCCTCACGCCAGGAAACTTCATTTGAGTGATGTTCATAAGGACCGACAAAAACTACCGGCTGGTGTTCTTCACGAAATGAGTTAAAACTGTCAACCCTGTCCTGGCCCAGACTGCGAACCATAAGTTCACACATTTGTGCCTGACAGGTAGAGGGGAATTTTATTCCAACGAGTTGTTGCATACGGTCGATAGCAGCAGTTGCTCCGCTGCCGCAAGCTATCACACAGCCTTTTGGACCCGCATTAACAGCCTTTTTAATTAATCGTTCTGCATCGTGTAACAACTGTGTGGTTACCCGCCCGCTGGTATCGTCTTCGGTATGGGTGTTGGCATACAGTGCCTGCAATTTCACCAGATAGTCTTCAATAAATTTGAGGCTTCTGCCGGATGCCGTATAATCGGCATATAACATTAACCGCGGGCCAAAAGGCGTATCCAGCACGGTGTTAATGCCAATTACTTCTTCGCGCAGGGAATTGAATTCAAGAGTTTGTGGCATCGATGCTCACTCACGATAATAGCATGCAAATTTTACGCTCTCAGGACAGGTTAATGCTGCTAAAGATTGGTGCAAAACCTCCTAAAGAGAAATATGGTTCTACGCAAACACCTTTCGAGGAAATTTTTTTTCAACTAATACAACTTCCAGGAATGAAACTCATTTGGCCCT
>Ga0256847_1000073_pt1 | contig 67918 bp, 36 predicted proteins | sample TeddybearmetaG_FD_189099 | JGI IMG/M metagenome (GOLD analysis project Ga0256847, IMG submission 189099) | Hydrothermal vent microbial communities from East Pacific Rise, Pacific Ocean - Teddybear | ecosystem: Environmental > Aquatic > Marine > Hydrothermal vents | place: Pacific Ocean: East... | reverse complement strand
AAATTGTAATGAAATTACGAAACCAAAATTGAAAATATGCACATAAAAGTACTTTGATCTAATTTACCTACAGAGTCTGTGGAGCATCTCAAAACACGAAATGCTAATTTCCCGACAGGCTGCTAGAACGGAGAAATTAGAGCTGAATTGAATGATGAATTATTTTTTAAAACTAGATAATTTGACTTACTTTATTGTTTTTAATAAGACAACCATTACAATGAAGGCTTTTTATTTTCAGGGGATTTTGAAGTTTCTTTTTCTATTTCTTTTACTAGGAGTTCATTTTGATTCTATAGCGCAAGATGTCTTTTTAAAGACACAGGCAGATGTTGATGCATTTGATCCTGCCATAACTACAATAAATGGTAATTTAGAGATCGGACTTGGATTTGGCAATTCCTCCGATATTGTTAGTCTTGCTAATCTTTCAAGTTTATCTGAGATTAATGGTAATTTATGGATAAGTTACAATGACGATTTGACAACTTTTGAAGGATTGAATAATCTGTCATTAATTGTCGGTGATGTCAGCATTTTCGAAAATATTAATTTGACAAATTTAGACGCTTTTAGTAATTTTCAATCTATCGGTGGCTTCCTTCAATTAAATAAAAATTATAGTTTAAATAGTATTGATGGACTGACGAATCTGATGTCTATCGGTGGGGCTTTAATAGTAGTTAGCAGTGATGAGTTAACGAATCTTGATGGATTGAATAATCTTACAACTATTGGAGAATATTTAAGGATAAGCTCTAATAATAGATTAGCGAATTTAAATGGGCTTAGCAACCTAGTTAATATCGGAGCATATTTGACTATTGAGGATAATAATAAACTGACAAGCATTGACTTAGACAATCTCTTAACTATTGGGGGAACTTTACGGATATCTAGCAACGATGATCTTGCAGATTTAGATGGTTTTGGTAATCTTTCCACAATTGGAGGAAACCTAGTTCTAGTCGATTTTAAATTGATAACGAATCTCGATGGGTTGAGCAGTCTGACAACTGTTGGGGCGACATTGTTTATCACTGGCAATGTTAATTTGACAAATATAAATGGAATGATTAGTCTTACTACAATTGGCAAAGATTTTCACTTATATGAAAATGAAAGCTTATTGAATCTCAATGGGTTGAGCAGTCTAAAAACAGTGGACAAGACTTTGTATATCACAGACAATTTAAATTTGACAAATATCAATGGTATAAATAGTCTTACTTCGATTGGACAAGATTTTCACATTAGTAATAATGGAAGCTTAACGAAGTTGGACGGATTGGGCAGTCTGGCAACTATTGGAGGGTCTTTGTATATCCGCAGTAATAATAATTTGGCCAATATAAGAGGAATGATTAGTCTTAGTTCAATTGGTCAAGATATTGACTTATATGGTAATGATAGTTTAACGAATCTTGATGGGTTTAGTAATATCACTTCGATTGGCAATAATCTTAGTCTGACGTACAACGAAAGTTTAATGAATATTGATGGGTTGAGTTTTATTACCTCCATAGGCAATGATCTTAATCTAGCTAATAATAACAATTTAATTGGCTGTTGTGGTATTCAAAACTTATTAGAAAATCAGTCTTCAAGTATAGGAGGTTCAATATATATTGATAACAATCCTTCCACATGTAGTAGCGAAGAGGATATTTTGTCAGCTGATTGTGGGATGAGTTTATTTCTTGCAACAACACCTCCATGCATTGATATAGAAAATGGAGCCATCCTCTTGAATGTATATAATTATGAAACTACACCATTCTTCTTCGAATGGATTAGACTAGAAGATGGTCTTACAGGAAATGGCGAAAGTGCCTCAGATAATTTTACTATAGGCATGTTAGGGGCTGGAACTTACAACATTACTGTTACGAACGCGACTCCTGATACCGTCATAAAAAATAATGTAGTGCTATTGGATATAGACGGAGACATATTTGAAATCACACAATTAAAAACTACAAATAGCTCAAACGGTCTTAACAATGGAAGAATAATGCTAACTACTGCTGGAGGAACGGCACCTTATACTTATATGTGGTCTGGAGTAGTATCTGGATCGGAGTCTGAGGTAGTAGATAGCTTCTATACCATCCCTTCTTTAGGTTATGGTGAATATACAATAAGTATAGAAGATGATGCTGGAGCAAGTAAAGTAGTAGAGGTCTCTTTATTAGATGAAGAAGTTCAGGTTGTCGCGTGTGAAGCACCATTGGATATTGTAATTCTTAACGATGTTTCGGGGTCCGTAGATGCTATAGAATATATGGAGTCTAAGCAGTTTTTTGTTGATTTTTTGCAAGTAGTGAATATAGGATCAGGAACAGATGAGAGCAGAGCCTCTATTATTGAATGGTCTTCATCAAGTGATCAAGAAGTAAAAATTCCGATAACAGGAGACGTCACTATCTTGCAATCTTATATTGATGATTCGAGGGCTTTTGATGGAGGTACTTCTCCGCATGAAGCAATGAGTTTTGGAGGAAGTTATCTCGATGCGAATGCCAGAATTAATGCCGAAAAAGTACTGATCTTATCAACAGATGGATCACGTTCACAGATATCTTCTTCGTTAATTACTCTGGCCGACGAGTTTAAAGCAAAAGGATATCACATCATTAGCATAGCTTTTGATGGGGCATATTCTAATAATTTTACACGTGAGATCCTGAGACAGATAGCTTCAGTAGATGCATTGGCACCTGGTGCACCCGCTTATAGTCAGCTCAATGCCAACTTGGCAAAGAATATTGTATACAATTATCTATGTCCCATAGATCCGGGTAGTTCTGCTACTGCATATTTTAATCGAGATGGTGCGATTGATATCCTCGCGATAGTCCCAATAGGCAATTGTCCATATCTGGACTTTGTTGAGGCAACTATTGAAATAAGTGCCCACAGAGAGCTATCCATACCAGCAGGTACATATGTCACTTTTTATCATAATAATCCCAACCAATCAGGAGCGACTTCGATTTTAACTTGGCAAATTCCTTGTGCCATACCAGTCGACTCCACTGAGACCTATACCATTACACTTCCGATGGATGGACCGAGTAATATCTTTGTTGTGCTCAATGATGATGGAGTGCAAGGTGCGCCAATAAATTTTCCAATAACATCAATCGAAGAGATAGCATACACCAATAATATAGACAATGAAAGAATCTGCTTGGACCAGGAGGCAACTATTCAGGCATTAAAGTATTCGACCTTGCCAATCCCAGCTTGCGACACCCTAGTAAATTACACGATCAATGTTTGTAATATTAGCGAAGTAGATGCATTTGGAATAACAGTAGAGGACATACCACCTGCAGGATTTGCGCTCACCGGAACGGTTTTCAATGATAATGGTTGTGCGACAGATTTAGGAGGAACATATGACCTGCCTGCAGATTGTTGTTTTTCACTATCTCTGACTTATGATGCAGGGGCAGCAGAACATGGTTACTATGGAGATCAAGATGTTATTCTTGGCGGCCCTTCAAATCAGACTTATTTTGACTTCGATGGCAGTACCACAACTGATGAGGACGTCACTATAAACGGTAACATAGATTGCCCTTCCACCAATATAACATTTACTAAAGCTGTAAATATTGATGAATCGTGTGATGATGGTTTCGTCGAGTTCACATTTACGATTACGAATGAAATGAACATACCTTTGAAAGGGCTCACATTTCAAGACGTCCTACCTGGTCCATGTACTTGGGCATATCTTCCTTATGGAGAAAATGGCTTATCTATCGCTAATCCAAATGTAATGGGTGAAGTAGCGATATTTACAATTGATGAAGTGCAAGCCAACACTGTCGCTACCTTTCATATGGATGCCAGTCTGAATTTTTGGAGCAATGATGGCACACTTAACAATGAAGCAACACTAGATAATGTACCAGATGTAATTAATGGTGGATTCAAAACCCTAACCTCAAACACAACGAGTACGGAGATCACAGCATCTCCAATGATTACAATTCCTGATACCATCGAAGTAAATTCTGGAATCGACTCTGTAAATCTGGCAGCGACCCTTTCTACTTTTGCTGATGTATCATGGACAACAGAGGGAGACGGTCAGTTTACTGAAGAAAATGATGAAAATACTACGTATATTTTTGGCACTCAAGATATTTTGAATGGGGGAGTGATGCTATTCATTTCTGCTGAATCAGATTGTAATGAAACAGGAGCATCTGTGCATATACTTTTCTCAGGTTGTGTAGAGAGCGAAGATTTTGAAATACAACTTAATGCTGAAAATCTAACTTGCGAAATTGACCAAGTAGAAATAATGGTCAGCAGTAATATTGTCTTAGATTCTATCTCCTGGTCTGGCCCTTCAAATGATGGACTGAATGGTAATAATTTGCTAGTTTCTTTGTCCGGAGAATATAATTTGATTGGTTATTCGGGAAACTGTTCTGATACCGTTTCAATTATTGTAAAAGAAGTCCTTGCTTTTGAAATGGAATCCTATGTTATATGTGAAGGAGAAAATATTGAAATAAATAATGAGGTGTATAATACCTCTGGTAATTATCAACAAACCCTAAGTTCAACTATGAATTGTGATACCACGCTTCACATTGAATTGGAAGTTTTAGAAAGTATAATGTCTGAAAAAACATATATTATTCATTCAGGAGAAATACTGGATATCAATGGTGTACAATATGATGCTGTGGGTCAATATATGCAAGATCATATTGCCTCGAATGGATGTGATAGTGTATTGATCATTAATATCCTTGCGGATGAATCGTTGATCACTTTTGATTTTGATGATTGCTCTGCCACAATTCAAACCATGGAAAATGCCGACTATTCGGAATTTACTCCTTATTATAACAGCGAGCTAGATTGTGGGAGTGTCACGTCTTCTAATATCTATAGAGAAGATCCTTCTGAAAATATGCATTCATGTACAGATGGATTAAATGATAGCTATTCGATGTGTATTTCGTCTGATTCAAACTGTGAATTTGATAAGAACTCTACAAAGATGGTCAGAATGGATATTGCCATAAATCCCGATCCCAATAGAGAAATTGTATTGACGGGGATTGAATTTTTTCAACAAGCACCGGAAATGTTTGATTGGATAGATGGAGATGATGGAGAAAATAACTATCCTACTAAATTTGGATTAAGAATTCTAAAGGATGGTGATGAGATTTACTACAACGCAAATAATCCTACCACTTTAACCTGGCAAAAAGAAGAATTTATATTTTTGAATAATGACGATTTTGTGTTCACAGAATCTACGACCCTTGAAATCCAATTACTTTCATATTGCCCAATTGGTGTAAACTCGCCTGTATCCGCATGGGACTTAGAAGACTTAAAGATTTTTGGTTCATGCTCTTCAGAATTAGGAAATTTGAAAGTTATAGCGGGAACTGTCTTACCATGCGCTAGTGAGGTTCTGGAAGATGTACAGATTTTGATTGACAATGATTCAGAAACTAAACAGGTTTTTGTTGATGAGCATGGCGATTATAGCAATTTGGGAAATTTACCGGATAGCCATATCAATATTACTGCCCATAAAGATGATGATCATTTGAAGGGAGTAAGTACGCTGGATTTATTGATGATACAACGTCATCTTCTAGGCCTTGATAATTTTGAGAACCCATTACAATATATCGCTGCAGATATGAATTATGACAGAAAAGTATCTGTGACGGATTTGCGTGAGCTTCGAAAGTTGATATTAGGCATTTATTCAGAATTGCCATCTAACTATAGTTACCGATTTTTAAGCAAAAAAGAAGTTCAAAAAGAGAATGCAGAACCTTGGGAAATACCAGAAAACATTGAAATCCAAATTCTAAGTGATCATATTCTGGATGCTGATTTTGTGCCAGTGAAAATTGGTGATGTATCAAATCAAAACATGGAATATTTATCAGGTGCAATTACCTCTAAAAACGAAAAATCTGAATCATTATACATTGTAAAACAGCAATCAAGTAAAGATTCCCATTATTCATTAATATTCAACCTAGGTCACCAAATGTCTGTCAATGGGCTGCATTTTTCACTTGATCTTAATGGATTAAATTTTGTGGGAGTAGAAACTCACTTGAATAATTTTACTGAAGATAATTTCAATTTGACAGATGATGGAATTTTACACATTAGTTGGGCAGATGCAAAGAACAATGAAAACGCCTCATCTCATTTGTTTACCCTCAATTTTGAAGAGAATGATCAGCGTGAATTTCTAAATGAAGTCATTAAGTCCGAAGTGTATGTAAAGGACAAAATATATCGACTTGAACCTAACTACGAAATTGCACAAAAGGATGTGGAATCCATCTCAAATTTGATTGTGTATCCCAACCCTGTAAACGCTGAAACAATAATTTATTTTGATCACAAAAAAGCTTCTAATGTAATTTTTTCTGTCCAGAATCTGGAGGGTAAATTAGTGTATAAGGATGTTTTTAATTCGTCAAAGGGTAGCAACAAAATTCAAATCCCTCAAAATGTTTTACAACAGAATCCCGGGATATTTATTATTCGTTTGACGGATCAACATACTTCACTAATAGAAAAAATAATGATTGCAGGTTAATGAGACTGACTGATCTCGGAGAGTGGCGACGCTAGTCGACAAAGGAAGGAACGCGTAAGCGAAGGATGGGCATATAGATAGCTGCTCTATGGCTCCCCTTCGCTAACGCGTTCTTTCTATATATATTAGATTGAGAAAGGCCGACTTCAGTCGGATAAATGAACTCACCTACTTTTATTAGGTGGTGATTCATTTCGCTCATCACAAATATCCATAAGCTTGAAATCTTTGTATTTTTTTGAATGGTTATTAAATCAACAAATATGAAAAGTATAGTACAACTTACTTAAATCAGGAAGAAAAACAGACTTCCACTCTTCCTATTACTTTTGGCACCATAAAACGCCAATGAGGATATACCTACATTCTACTAAAAGGGAAAAAGAAGGTAGGCGGGGGGCTCAGACTCGCAGTCACCCATGAAACTCTTGCAGCTTGCTATATGCCTAGCTTCGTCATCATATGGTCTTAACATTGATTCAAGCCACCCATCCTAAAGATTTACTTTCGGTTCCTTCCCTATTTTGATTCCATCAAAATTCCTGCGGATCGTTCAGTCATCGCTAGAATCCTGCATTATCAGGTCTTTCACTTAATTAGTAATATTTATTCTTTGTACTTTTACAAAGAATGAGGTAGTAGCCATTCAAGGCATACACACTATATATCAAAGAATAGCTCGTTCCTCTCCACTCTCGATATAACTATCAGTTGAGCATAATGCAAAAAAAACTAAATGGACAAAGACCTAAAGCTATACTTAGAGAAGCTAGAGGAAGAAGGAAATAAGCTAATACCTGATTGTCCTTCATGAATAATGTCCATCGCAAACTATTCCCGCTCTAAGATACTTTCGTATCAGTTGAAGGAGAATTGGATCGGATATCTTTCGTCTAAAACACTTGAGAAATTAAGTCAAATTGGAACAAACCATCAATTAATGTTGTTGTCCAATAGAGAAACATTTGTATCTTTGCAAAGTGAAAAAGAAACAGGAAAAATACAGAAGAATCGAATTCTATAAAAAATACTTTGATGAATTCTTCTTAAAGCAATCTCAGAAAGTAAAAGACAAAATACTTTGGACAATTGAGTTGATAGAAGAGATAGAAAGTGTCCCAAAAACATATTTAAGTCCTATTAATAAGGGTCTATATGAAATTCGAGGAAAACTGGGAAGTAATATTTATCGTATATTTTGTTTTTTCTATAAAGGCAAAATTGTTGTATTGATGAATGGCTTTCAGAAGAAAACTCAAAAAACACCTAAGCTACAAATAGAAAAAGCACTTAGAATTAAAAAAGAATATGAAGATGAAAAAAAGTAATACAATGAACTTGGAAGAATTTAAAGAGAAGTACTATGGACAAATTGGAACCCCGAAAAGGGACGAGTTAGAAAAAGGCTACAAGACCTTTAAAACGGGTGCTTTATTACATAGAGCAAGACTAAAATCAGGATTGACCCAACAAGAATTAGCTGATAAAGTAGGAACCTCTAAATCATATATTTCAAAAATCGAAAATAATGTAAAAGAAGCGAGATTATCAACACTTCAACGCATAGTTGAAATTGGTCTTGGAGGAAAGTTGGAATTATCAATTAGTTTGTAAGTAAAATGAAAAAACATGAGCTTTCTGAGAGCTGAATGGAGAAAACTTGCAATTGCCAATTACGCAATTGACAAAGAGATACTTAGCAAGTATCTACCTACAGGGACGGAATTAGACTTATGGAATGGAAACTGTTTTGTTAGCTTGGTTGGGTTTATGTTTATTAACACCAAACTTTTAGGGATTAAGATTCCATTCCATACAGAATTTGAAGAAGTAAACTTAAGGTTTTACGTTAAACGATTTGAAAATGGAGAATGGAAAAGAGGTGTTGTATTTATCAAAGAAATCGTTCCAAAACCAGCTTTGACCTTCGTGGCAAATATCATTTACAAAGAAAATTATGAAACCTTGCCAATGGAACATTTTTGGAGTTCTGAAAACAATCAAAGAACTATTCAATACAAGTGGAAAAAGGATAATAGATGGAATTCAATAAAAATAGAGGCTAGTATCAAAAAGTTTAAAATTGAATTTAATAGTGAGACAGAATTTATCACGGAACACTATTGGGGCTATGCAAAAGTGAATAATCACAAGACAAACGAATATGAAGTCACACATCCTAAATGGGAAGCTTATAAAGTGAAGGGTTATGATATTGATGTAGATTTTGGAGCTGCGTACGGGAAAGAATTTGAATTTCTCAATTCGACCAACCCGACTTCAGTGATGCTGGCAGAAGGTTCTGAAATAACAGTTGAGAATAAAAAAACGATAAAAAACGACAGCACAGCAAAACCTAAAAAGCATTAAAAGGCTTTTTAGCCGAACCGTTATAATTAAACATAAAAATTAAAGATATCAAACCACCCTTCTATCAAACCACCCTTCTATCAAATTGCCTATATTACTGACCAATTAAAGACGAATTACTTAAAGGGATTCCTTACTATAATAAACCGGTCATGTCCAATTGAAGTACAAATACAGTCTAATTGTGGTTTTGTGCTTTGAACAGAATTTGTGCTGGACTGTGGTCGTATTCCTTTATGTTATGCATAAGCGGGAATAAAATTAGCAGTAATTCAGCAACCCCACAAGCGACAGAAACATCATTTATTGCAAGAATCAACAAATTGATTTGAAATAGTTTGCCTACTCTTTTCAAAAAAGAATTAGAATTATGTCACATTTTTCATATTATGTAGTTGTAGATATTGAGGATAGACCATTTAGCATTATATTAAAGTAAATCTCTTGCTCTATCTTCACCTTTACATCATTAATTGATATTAGTTATATGTTAGACATAGGCAATTAGCGAATCAAAAATTAATGATAATAGGTTTGTGAAAAATAATTTTATTTTAAAATAAAAATCAATGCACCTTCAAAACAATACATTAAAAGTATTTCTTTTACTAATTATCTCCATTTCCATCTTCTCAAAGATAAATGGGCAAATTTGTATAAACTATCCTGATATTGAAGGTGCTCCGTGTAAGAATTGTGCTCCACCCGGCTGGAACCCCACCAACATTTTTCAAACTTATATTCATATAATTCCTCCTATTGATGGGCCTCTACCTGAAACAAATTGTAATCTTCTTTCAGAAATATCAGGTCCTTCACCAAGTGGAGGTAATGTAGTCTTTATCCCAGGCGATGATAATTGGGAAGATGAAAATACCATAGAGACAACAATAAGTGGTTTAAATCCAGGAACCACCTATGCCTTTGGTATGTATTGGGAAGAAATGTCTGCAGCATGTGCTATTCATAACTCTGATGGAGGAAGTTTAAAGATCATTATTGACGGACAAGGATTTGAATTCTATGATGCCCCTGAATGGGAATTGGCAGAAGTCTGTTTTACCCCGACTACTAGTTTTGTAGATGTAGTAATCTCTACTGTTCTAGTTCCAGGCGAATACTCCTCTATTATCGTAGATGGGAACCCTAGTTGCTCTGAATTTTCTTTTACATGTTGCGTATTAACACTAAATATAGAAGAAGACAACTATTCTCTTTGTCCTGGAGAAACAATTGTATTAGATGCTGATTATATAAATCAAATAGGATCTGTACAAGTAGAATGGACTTGTAATCCACCAGAAGGGTTAAATTACCTAAATGCCACAGATGTCATATCACCTGAGTTTACTTTTCCCGCAACTTCTTCGGATTATTATGGAGAGACATATAAATTTACTTTAATTGTTGAAGACGATAATTGCACGCAGACACTTGAATGTATTGAAGTTGAGGTTCTGCCTTCTGTCGCACCGGCATTTGACTTTGAATTATGTGATCTAGATTTAGTTGCAGTATTACCTACGGAATCAGATAATGGTTACATAGGGTCTTGGGATGGTGATTTTTACATCGAGTTTGCTGGTGGAACTTCATTGCCTTTTACATACACTTTGAATGGTTGGCAAAATAACTGTATCGCTTCTTATGATTATGAATTTTTCGTGAAAGCAGGATACACTCCAACTTTTGATGTTGAAGAAGTGTATTGTTTATCAGATACTACAGTTTATATTTTACCAGATCAGTCTGAAGAATTAAATTTAGGACAATGGTTTCCTACTAATATATTTAATCCTTCTGATCTTGGTGAAGGCAGCTATACATTTTGGTTTGAACCCTATCCTTTTGAGGAAGATAATTTCTGTGTAACCTCTTATGAGCTAAACATTGAGGTTTTATCTGAATTTCCTTTGAGTTTTGATCTTCCTGAACAGTTTTGTTCAGATACCAGCTTTTTTGTTTTACCTCAAGTATCATTGGAAGGAGTTTCAGGAACTTGGACAATAGACTCAATAGATCTTTCTATACCTATTCAAGATGATGTATTGGAATTTACACCCGAAGGAAGTAATAATTGTTCTTTAGAATTTAATTACGAATATTCGGTTAACCAAAATATAACGCCTTTATTCAATCTTCCAGATACTTTGTGTGCAGGAGATACGACTTATGTTTTACCAGATATTGATACAATTGCAGGCTCATGGAATTTGACTGTCATAGATTTATTGAACAATATTGATTCAACAATTATAGTAGAATATTTTGTTGAAGAGGATCAGTGTTACAATGATTTCTCTGACAGCATCTTTGTGACTGGTCTAGATGTTCCACAATTTTCCATCACAGAATCTTATTGTAGCAATGAAGCTGATATTAGTCTTCCTGAAACCTCAGATAATTCTATCCAAGGTACCTGGAATATAAACCCTGTGGACCCTTCATTACAAGATTCTTTAGTCATTATCTTTACCCCCAATAGTGGAGAATGCAGCGACGTATTTACTCAAACACTTTATTTTACAGATCTTATAGATCCATTATTTACTATACCTCTGAGCATATGTAAGGATGAAGTTCCTTTTACTTTTCCCGATCTTTCGGAAAATGGTATCATTGGCTCTTGGACAGAGGATACATTGAACCCGTCAATGATAAACCAAAGCACATTTAGCAATACTTTTACCCCTGACGATCCTACATGCAATGCTTCATTCTCTGTAACAATTGAAATATTAAGTTTTGAAAATGTATCATTGGAAGTTACAGATCCAACAGGTTGTGAAACGGAAGACGGATCTATCCAGATTGTTGGAGCTTCTACAGAAATACAACTATCTACTGATAATGGAATGTCGTGGTCAGCTGTAACAGACCTTGAAAACCTGCCAAGTGGATCATATAGTGTCCAATTAAGATATGAAGCTTTACCTTCATGTATTGTTTCCTATTCTCCTCAATTAAATAATTCAGAAGCACCGATCATACAAGAACTCATCCCTACTGATATAAGCTCTTGCGATGAACAAGATGGAAGCATCGAGTGCATTGCTGAAGGCAACGATTTGCAATACTCTATCGATGATGTCTTATGGCAAACATCGAATATCTTCGAAAATTTGGCACAAGGCAATTATGTAATTTATGTAAGAATGGCTAGTGAAATTGATTGTGTGAGTAGCGCTTCAACAGAAATAGACGTTCCAGATACTACGGAAATCTGTGATGGAATAGACAATAACTGCAACGGAGAAGTTGATGAAAACCTTCCAACGGAGAGCTACTATGCGGATTACGATATGGATGGGTTTGGTGACCTCAATGACCTTATCATTGATTGCATTCAGCCGCAAGGCTATATTTTAGATAACACCGATTGCGATGATAACAACGCTGATATTTTTCCAGGTACCTTTGATATTCCAAATAATGGGATAGATGAAGATTGCGATGGAAATGATTCGACTACCGCCATTCATGAGTTAGCCGGTCAAAAAATAGACATCTATCCTAATCCAACTAATGGTTTAGTCATTATAGAAATGAAAGAAAGTATACATATTACGCTTTCCCTGTACGATATAAACGGAAAGTGTCTAATACAAGAAGGACAAGTGAATAACATAGATTTAAGTCAATACGCCAACGGAATCTATCTGATAAAAATTACAAATCACAATTCTTTTGAATCGATCGTTGAAAGAATTGTGTTAAACAAATAACCGTTAAAATAGATTTTCGGGAGGTCAGATATATGAGTTGTGAATAATTAAATAGAAATGAAAGAACTAAATGCTCATATCAATGAATCCAATATGCAAACTAAATCGAGACTGATTCAAAGTGGAGTGGATATAAATGAAAAATCTGGAATTTGGCGACGATACAATCTATATTAGAGATGCTCAATATGTGGTATGTCAAAATTTTAAAACAGTTATGATTCTAAGGTCAGATTGCCCATGTATATTGACTGAGTTCCAGCCTATTCATTAAAGTAATTCGTACTTTTAAATGACACGTGATCTGTAAAAATGATATTATGCTAATCATTATGTTAATGAACGGGGGTTAAAAATAAATATCCATTATCTTTGGTTGAATACATCAATCTTCACCCAAATAGTATCATGCCTAGAGGAAATTGATGATATATGCCAAAATGTAAATGAACTATATCTCTATCCGTTTATATCGTAAAATCATAGACCACGCGTTGACAGAAGGCATGGTGAAGGAAGACTTTAAAGACCTTCCAATCCCGATCGATAGGATGAATAACGTACAGGCTGTTCCTGCGGATTATTTTTTTGAACTTCATGAGCGAGTAGATCAGGCTATAGGGCCAGGATTTTCAGTACGGGTGGGTCAGCAGATGGAGATAGAAGATTATGGTGTACTTGGACTTTCATGGAGGACTTGCTCCAAAGCTGGTGAAATATTTGAGCGGAGTGAACGATACTTCAAGTTACTATCAAACACCTATGTATTCAAGGTTGAGAAAAATCTTGATATATCTAAAATATTTCTGTTTCGCGATGGGTATAGAAGAGGAGTAGAGTTATCCAATGAAGCTACCTTTTCTGCAATAGTTGTTGTGCTTAAATCGATGACTGATTCCGATATCAGACCTGTCGGAGTTTCATTTAAACACGATCCACCAAAAGACTTGAAAAGCCATAACCATGCTTTTAAATGCCCTATCTTATTCAACCAATCACAAAATTACATTTCCTACAAAACCTCTGATCTAGAGACCCGCACAGCTAAGGCCGATGAAAGTATCAATAAATTCTTAGTAGAAAGAGTTGAAGAAGAAACAAAAGGAATTAGCGTCAGCCCGAATAAAATTATCTCTGACGTTGAAAAATTAATTAGGGATGCTCTTCCAAGTGGCATTCCAAGTATTGATCAAGTAGGTGACCATGTCGGCATGAGCAACCGTACTTTAACGCGTAGGCTTTCTGAGAGCGGAACTACATTTAGGAATCTAATCAAAAAGGCGCAAGAGGAAATATCAAAAGACCTGCTTTTAAATTCTTCCAGAAGCATGGGAGAAATTGCTTTTCAAATAGGCTTTTCTGAACAAAGTGCTTTTAACCGTGCATTCAAACGTTGGACAGGTCAATCTCCTCTTGAATTTCGAAAAATCAATTAAACAAATCCATTTTGGCTTAAATTGTTAAAAGATTGGCGGATAAGGTCAAGTATGCGGTATCTACTACCATTAATTTTGCTTCTTTATTAATGTATAGAAGTAAAATGAAAATGCAAGCCACAAAGTTATTAATGTTAATTTTCCCAATATCGGTATTTATCTTCTTATCCGCTTTTATTCCAAATTCAGAACCTTTTACTGGAGATCACTCCAATGTATTGAATGCAGATGATGGTTTAAAAAAAGAAGCCCTTAAGATCCTTAAGGCAAAATGCAACGTGTGTCACCGAAAGAAAAACTCTTTCATGGTATTCAATCAGAAAAACATGGTCAGGCGATCTTCAAAGATTTACAAAGCAGTATTCGTAAAACGGAGAATGCCAAAGGGAGAAGACATCAGCTTAACAAACGTAGAATACACTAAACTTAAGAAATGGTTATTAACTCAAAAAATCAATAAATAATGGAAATATCAATAAAATCATTCTTCCTAATTGGATCAGTATTACTTACAGGACTCTCTGCAGGACTCTTTTTTGCATGGTCTGTATCTGTAATTCCAGGCACACAAAAGGTAATTGACGCCACTTACCTAGAAACGATGCAAAGTATTAATCGGGCTATTCTTAATCCTACTTTCTTTCTAGTATTCTTTGGTGCTCTAATATTCTTGAGCATATCAAGCATTTATGAATTTCATACCAACAAAGTAACATTTTGGCTTTTTCTGGCCTCATCTATTTTCTATTTGGTAGGAACAGTTGGAGTAACAGCGCTAGGAAATGTACCACTAAATGACCAGCTAGATGTCCTCAAGCTAGTCGAAATGAATTCAGACAAGATGGCTGAATTTAGACAGTATTATGAATCGAACTGGAATAGACTGCATCTCATCAGGACTGGTTTTGCCATAGTTTCATTCATTTTGTCCGTACTGGGAGTATTCACAATTTCAAACAATTAAAACAAGGCCGAAATTTTTTTATAATCAAAAATAATAAAAATGACAAACAATATTTTAGTAATCGGCGGGACTGGTAAGACAGGTCGCAAAGTAGTAGAAGGTTTAAAACAACAAAACCAAAATGTAAGAATTGGTTCAAGAAATGAGACACCATCATTCGAATGGAACGACCCCAATTCATGGCCAAAAGCTTTAGAAGGAATGGACAAAGTGTATATCACTTATTTTCCTGATCTGGCAGTTCCCGGGGCTTTTGAGGCTATCCAAGGATTAGTAGAAGCGGCTAAAAAAGTCGGGGTCAAAAAAGCTGTTTTGCTTTCTGGCAAGGGTGAAAAAGAAGCGGAACGTTGTGAACAAGTTGTTGCCAATTCTGGAATGGATTATACCTTGGTAAGGGCTTCTTGGTTTAATCAAAACTTCAGTGAAAGTTTTTTTCTTGATCCTATTTTGGCAGGACATATTGCACTTCCTATGCCTGATGCAAGAATTCCTTTCGTAGACACTGACGATATTGCAGAAGTAGCAGTCGCAGCGCTGTTGGACGATGCTCATAATGGAAAAACATATGAAATTACCGGACCCCGAGCAATGACATTTAAAGAAGCCATTAATATAATTGGAGATGTAATCGATAGAAATTTAATCTATCAATCCGTTTTGCAAGAAGAATATAATGCCATGATGAAGGCTGCTGGAGTGCCTTCGGATTACATCTGGCTTTTCGATTACTTATTCAGAGAAGTATTGGGTAACCCAATTAACCAAGTGGTAACATCTGATGTGGAGCAGGTATTAGGTAGAAAAGCTACAAGTTTTAAAGAGTATGTTCAAAAAACTGTAAAAACTGGGGTGTGGAACCTGCCAGTTGCAGTAACTATATAAATTTAATGTGGAGCTGCTTCTATTTGGAAGTAGCTCCGTAAATCAATCAAAACAGCTTTGCCTCATTTTGTTATCCATTGCTCAGAAAAGGTTTTAACTCGTAAATATCCTATTGAATTAGTGCAACAAGTCTACAATTAAGCAGAGTCTACAGGCCTTTTGCAGAGGGAGATATAAAAGTAAAAATCCAACCACTTCATTATAACATTGGTAATACTAAAAATGACTTCAACCATATCTTTGTCAATATCATGGAAGGCAGAACATCAGATCAGAAAAGAGACCTTTCCAGTAATATCAGTGTAAACTTAAATTCAGAGTTTCCTAAAGTCCCTATTATCTCGAGGAAGATTAGAGATTTTGAAAAAGCAACGTATGCCAATAAATCAATGGTTTGATAAGGGTTCTTTTCGGGTCAATTTATAGTAATATTTCCAGAGCTTTGAAGTTCTCCAATTGATCTTATCACAATAGCTGGAGAAGCAGAGGTATTAATATGTAAAGGTCCATTATTTATTACAGTACCAGTTATATCTAATGGTGTAGCAGAAGAGCTCGATAATTGAATCATTCCATCATTATATAGATATCCAAGAATTTTCATTTTGGGCAGAGAATCATCTAATAGGCTGTTTATGTCTAGAGATCCAGTAGTGGATATAAATAAAGATCCACTATCTTCAATTGTAATACTGTTACAGAAGGCCTCCGTATCAAGGAGAATGAAACCCGAATTAACAATACTAACATTGGAACACTCTGTTGGAATTATTGCCGAATTCCAATTTAAGGGATCTGTCCATATATTATTACCTGCCGCTCCTGTCCATTCTACTGATGCTTCTTCTTCCGAAATACTTGAACATGGGGCAGCTTCAAGTTGTCTATCTACTGTATGACTATAAGTTTCAGTTTTTATGGGTTCATTGAAGTCAAAGTTTATGCTTGCTGAATTATCTATAACCGTCCCATCGACAAGTTCTTCTTTTTGTTGGATACTGTATACGAAATAACCATGGCTGCCGGATTCATCTACTATGCTGTCAGGTAGATAAATATTATCAAAAGTATATTTTAGAATTCCTTCATTTGAAATGCTATAAGAATAACCATGGCTTGAGCTACCAGCAAGAAATGTGGAAACATTTAGTAAGCCTGTATCTAATGTATCTAATACCACGATATTGAAAGCCGTGTCATTCCCAGTGTTCTGAAATCTAATTTTATAGTTAATAGCAATATTTGGGGGAATAATATTTGTATTTCCAATACCATTGGGGTATCCGATTTTATCGTTGGGGTCAAAAGATCCAGTAATCTCCGGACACCACACACTTACATGCCTATTTGCATCATTTTGATAATAATCATTCACAATTCCACTAGTCCAATCTCCGCTTCCACATCGTTCAATGACGGAGACAGGACGATCCTTTCCAGGATGTTTAGGATGTTGCCCACAGGTCATTCTATAAGTTCCTTTTATCACAGGTATGAATATGTTGAGTGAATCAAACCCTAAAAGTTTAACTGAGTCTTGTAAGATTATTTCATTATTCTCAATGACTTCAATAGGTACAAAACAGCTCATGTTATTTCCAGAATTGTTCTTTATGGTAAACCTAATAGAATCTCCAAGGCATTCGTTTTCGATATCAATTTCAGAACCATCCCAATCGTTTTCGCAAGGTGCTGAGCTGTTTGGAATCGCAAATGTTGATAAACTACATGTGTCAACAGGTAATAATGTAAAGGTGTTACATAATGTGGCTCCGGTAGGAGTATCACAATCAATGGAAACCCAAAAGCTAAAGGCTAATTTTTCATTAGGCCCAATATTCGGCATATCAAAATGGTAAATGTTGGGAGCAATGGTATCAATAATAAAATTAGAAGAATCTATAGATATAGCTGGATCTAATTCAGCAAGAATGAATGGATCGATTAATGAATCTATTGAATAGTATGGGCTTGATACTTGAATGTTGACTTTTTGATATTCGAAGCATGACCTGAATCGGTTCCCGTCCACATTGATATCTGAATATACGCAAGCATCAGTTTTAACCATTGATGTATTTCCTAGATTTATTGTTGTAGAATTTTGGCTAATGTTTATAGATAAAGGATAACAAAAATTGGAGCTAGAATCTGGTGTAGAGATAATCAATTCGTGCTGGCCGATTGGAAGATTTTCAAATAAGAAAACCCCAGCAGAGTCAGTTGTAGCATATAGTTCTTGATCATTTATCTTGACTAATACTTGATTAACATAAACTTCATTTGTGTTTTTATAACAGTTTTCATTGATATCATCGAAAATAGAACCAGTAATGCTATTTGGCTTTTTGACAATGATTGGTTCAAGTTGGATTTCTTGCTCTAGGTTTAAAATCGTAAATGATTGACTATCTATACAATTATAGATGAAAGTAGTATCAATCAGGTGTATTGTATAGTCTCCGGGAAGCAAGTCTGTAACAGTCCATTTACCGTAGTAATCAGTAGTTATCGGTATATCGCCAGGTTGGATAATAGCATCAAGATATCTTGCTGGAATTGGATTCGGTAATGTATCAATACAATCGAAACCTCTAGCTAAGATAATTTGTCCATTTACAACATCAGGAATCTTTGGAGTCAACCCGATCTCAAAATTCTCAGTAATGTATCCATTGAGCACTGAAAAGTTACTAGAATCTTGGCACAGGTCGAGTGTGTTTGAATCATAGGCAGTAAGCGTGTAATCTCCATCAGGAAGCGTGTCAATGTACCAATATCCATATTCGCTCATTGGTACTTGAATCTGACCAGGATTGATCGTAAGTTCAGCTAATGATACAGATTCTACTCCATAATCATTAATGCAGTCTTGATCATAATCAGTGTATACTTTTCCGTATATTTTATCATATTCAAATTGCCTTACTTGACCTGTTTTAGAACCTAAGTTTCCCATTGCGCTGGTCAAGACGATGTTACCGTCGTCACTTATACCCAATGCGTTTCCGTCATTCCTATTCTCTTGATCTCCAAGAATATCATTTGTTTCACGTACCCAATCACTCCCATCATAGCTAAGCTTGATTATTTGTCCAGCTTCGTCAAAAGATATAGCCGCATTATGGTCACTGACTACGACATGATTACCATCTGATGACATAGCTAATTCCCAGCCGAGATTTGAAATAGGAAGGTCGCCAATAATTGTTGAACCTTTTTGTACCCATGCGCTGCCATCCCAGGTATAAATACTACAATCACCATGATAATTATTGCTATATATAGAAGTGAACGCTACAGTAAGACCATCTGATGAGATGGAAGCCTGCCACCCGCTCCTTGCCTCACTATCAGGACCATTGAATGATGCGCCCATTTGGACCCATTGGCTACCTGTTAATTCGTATATTTTTGTGATTCCTGATCTTGCTCCATTTGGTCCATTATATATTGGGTCACTAGCGACTAGTTTAGTACCATCATCCGAAATATCAATAGACCACCCAAAATTGTTTGTGAGTGCAGGATCTACAATATCTTGTCCTACTTGTTGCCATTCATCATTTACGAGGTCGAAAACTCTAACAGTAGCATCATCTGAAGTTATTAAAAAGGTGCCATTATTATTCAATTTGCTCTTATATCCTGGTGTGAAATCATCCAACAGAATCCATTCATTGTTATCCCATTTATATGTAGATATATGTTTGTCCGAAGCGACAGAACCGAATTTAGACATTGTGACCACTAACCCATCTCCCGATATGTCAACCCAATGTGGATTACCATATTCACTACTGCCTATGAAAGGGTCCCCTAATTCTTGCCATTCATTATTTACTTTTTCGTAGACTTTATTCCTGCCCACTAGAGCTGCCCCTTCATAGTGATAGGGTTCAGATGCTATAAATCTATTGCCTAAAGCATCCATGGCCACATGTTGCGCAAATATTGTACCTGAGGGCCCATATACTGGTGGCGCTGTCAAGTGTTGAGCAAAACATGGAATAGAAAATGCAATTAAGACTATTATGTAAATTGATCTGATCATATATTTGAAAAGCAATGGTTCGTATATGTAATATCCAAATATTATTCCAGACTTACTGGTTTCTAACACTCCTGTTTAGATTTTGCCAGTTAAAAACTACTAACATCGACAAAAGGATGTAGACATACTTGAACATAATGCAAAATATAATCCGAACATAACAACGCAACTTTGCTATCACAATCTTACGACTTACGGCCTTTCATTTACTTATATTTTATCCGTAAGTAAATAAATAATCATAACTTAGGCAACCCTTCCATATGTATCTACGTGCTAAGTGTAGAAACCATGCTATAATAAAACATCTTATTCATTACTATCAGTTTATTCGTAAGTCTTATGGTATGAATAAAAATAGATGGATTACTTAGTTACAATTTTAGCTACGATAATGGATAATCACAAACCAATATAATTATGTATACAACTTCATTGAAGTCAAATAGTACGAGATTAGCTTATCATTTATGTGCAATAATAGTTGTCTTTTTTGCAAGTATCAGCTTTCTCCAGGCTCAGAATCTGCAATGGCAAAACTGTCTAAGTAATGAAGACGTTCGAGATATAAAATCTGATGCAAATACCGTATGGATTGCTACAACAGGTGGGCTTATTCAATTAAACGATCAATTGGAAGAAATAGCAAGATATACTTCTCTCAATAGCGGATTAGCATGTAATCATATCCAGGAGATAGTAATCGATGGAGAAGGGGTAGTGTGGATTCATCATTGTTACGGACTTAGTTCATTTGATGGAAATACTTTTGTTGACTATGATATTGATATTACTAAGATGGTTTTGGATCATAATCAGAATATGTTTTTGGTAGATGAGGATGGCTTTCACACTTGGAATGGATCCGTCTTTGATTTCACCATGCTGGAATCTCCAAATCAGTATCTATCTTTAGGAGATGTGTATGTTGAATCAGATGAGGTTGTGTGGGTTTCTAGATTCACTTTTGGAATTTTCCAAATTCACAGATTTGAAAATGGACAATTGTCTGTATTTGATAATAGTAATTCGGAATTATCCATTTGGTATCCTTCCAATGGGATATTTGTAAAAGGAAATGATAATAAACTCGCAATAGCTCTAGGTAATGAGATCTTTACCTTTGATGATATTACTTGGACCAGTTCATCCTTGATTGATAAGCAGATCGTTGATTTACAAGTTAATGAAAATGGTGAAATTGATGCCTTATTTTCAGAATACTTTGCTGGATCACAAAGAGCTTATATTGGTCAATTATCAGAAGATTACGAAATTATATCTGAGACTCTTCAAGAATTGGAGGGGAAGTACCCTCAGGTACTTTCGATAAGTGAAGCAAATATTCTTGTTGGATCTCTAGAGACTGGTCTGCAGAAAGTGCAAGAGAACGAAGTAATTAAAGTAAACCTAACAAAAACTGATCTTATCTCGAATTCGATTAGGTCTATGAATATTGTTGATGAAAAAATTTGGATTCATGCTGGTAGGTCCGAATATGACAGAGTGGGGTCGATTTTAACAATTGATGATTTTATTTGGGAAGAAAATAAGGGCACTTTCCCTTTTCTAGAAACAAACAATATCTCTTTGAATTTTGATGTTGGTCTTGGTGACACAACATATTTAAATTATGATCGAAAATCGTTTTACCAGACGGATAACAATGATTGGACTCTGGTTGATAATCCAGATTTAGTAGAAGGAATAGATGAAAATTATGTATCAGTATTCATAGATACTTATGGCCATAAATGGTTGCTCGAATTGTACACAAGCGACATATATTATCAGAGCCCAACTGGATGGAAGATTTTTCCTCATGAAATACATGGAGCTGCAAGTGCTGCATATTTTTCTAAATTTAATCATCCTGAAACGAATGATCTTTGGCTCTCGACTTATAATGGAGTCTCGATCTATAATTATGAATCAGACTCGTGGACTCTTGTGGATCATTCTGATATGAATGTTAGTTATGACCCGATTACTTTCGTAACAACTTCAACTGGAGAAATTTTTGGCTTTGCGCGCAATGAATTTTTTAGACTCGATCAAAATTTGGCAGAGGTGTTGATCACTTCTGATACAATAGGGCTAGGTGATAGTTTTAGGTTTTGGTCTATAATGGTAGATAGTAAAGATAGAATATTGTTGGGTTTAAACGGATTAGTTGCGGTATATGACAATGGTGAATGGAGCTACCTTACTCGTGAGAATAGTAGTATGGTAAATGGCAATATTACTTCTATCCAAGAAGATGAGGCTGGTAATTATTGGTTCGGTAGTTCTACAGGAGGCATTGCTATATACAATGAAGATGGATTAGATGACCAGTTTTTCACTAGTATACATACAGATGTTGAAGATGTAGAGAATGCACACACTATAGAGATATATCCTATACCGACTACTGGAGTAGTCAACTTTAAGTCAATTTCAAAAAACCTTGCTAAGGAAGTAAAACAAATCAAAATTTTCGATTTTTCTGGAAATAACGTTATGAGTGTAAATTCAATAAAGGATAATAGTTTAGACCTTTCAAGCCTTTCTTCTGGAGTTTATGTATTACACATTCAATTAGATTCTGAAGTGTACAATGTGAAAGTGATCAAAATTTAGATTGTATTCGTTCTGAAATTGTATTTTAGCTTACTTGCTTGTTTGCGTATGAACTTCTGATTCCCAACATCCGACGCAGAATTAATCATCTGTAGCGCATAATCTGATGTTTGTTCTTTCTCCATTTTAGAAAACATTTGCACTATTGTCTATATCAACTTCTTACTTAATTTATTGGGGTTAAATACTTGACAATAATCATAAAGTTACTTATTTTTAATTGTGTTTATAGAAAACTCAAAGACTGGTGAGAAACTAAAAGTAGAAGTTCTGATATGTGTGAACGCCGAATTAAGGTACCTGAATGGAAGTAAATTCGAATTTGATTGGCTTTCAAAATCGTCTTTTACAGTCTATAAGCTGAAAACGTTGTCGCCAAATGAAATCTTAGGATTAATGTCAATTGATATAATTCCCTCAGAGCTAAGAGTTGAAATTAGACTATTGGAATTGTCAAAGGAAAACGTGGGTAGAAAAAGAGGGTTCAAAAATATTGCTGGCATTCTAATCGCAGCAGCATGCAAAATCTCATTCAAAATGGGATTCTTTGGGTTTGTTTCTTTGGTTCCCAAGACACGACTTATTGAACATTACCAGAAAAAGTATGGATTTGAGCAGTATGGAAGACACTTGGCAATGGATATGGAAAAGAGTGAATTATTAATTAAAAAGTATTTAGAAGATGCAAAATGACAGTAATTACAACGAACAATCGCTTCCGCACCATGGACTTTCACAAGAGGAGAAACTTGCAGCAGATAGCGAATTGAAATTAATGCGTTTTAGAAGATTAAATAAAATCTCCGAGGACATGAGAATCTATGCTGAACTTCTTAGACTTAGATATGAAATCACTGATTATCTTGATCTTCGAATTTTTGATCCTGAACATTCATTTGGCAGTTATCTGAAAAAATATCTTCAAATATTGAATCTAAAGAGAAGGGAATTTTCGAAAGACATAAGTATTCATGAAAGTAAATTTTCCAGGATTATTAATGATAAGGAAAATCCTGGATTAGCTATATTATATAGACTTGAAGAACATTCTAACAAAATCATTGACGCTACAACCTGGTGGAATTTGATAAATAGAAAGGTTGAAAATGAGATTAAAGACAATAGAAAAGATCGAAGAATTCAATCAAAAAAAGTAAAGAATAAGTTCACATACGAAGGCGAGAAATTGTGATTAAATTTTATTTCACCCCTACGCAGAATTCCTACTCGCATTAATATTTCCATACAACGACCTCACAACCAATTTCTCATATAACTCCTGAATCTGACCGTATTTCTGTTGCGAATATTAGTAGAGATAATGCTAGTTCAGTACAGATCTTGGATACAAATGGAAGAGTAATATCGAAGAATTCTGTGTACGAAAGTGTAGTATCTAAACTTGGTGAATCATCGCCGATTCTCATGCCTAAAGAAGGGAGAATATATCAAACAAATAGAGACAATCTTCCTTATCTTTTATCTAGGAATAAAGCTAGCATATCAATAAAGTTGAAAAGATTATCTTTGAAATAAAAAACCTCAATGGCAAACTTGTATATTATTTCTGGTTGTAATGGAGCGGGTAAAACTACAGCTTCGTTTACAATTCTTCCAGAGATTTTAGATTGCAAAGAATTTGTCAATGCAGATGAAATAGCAAGAGGACTTTCGCCATTCCAACCAGAAAAAGTAGCATTTGAATCTGGAAGAATAATGCTTAATAGACTAATTGAACTTATTGGAGAGAATGAAAATTTTGCATTTGAAACAACTTTGGCTAGTAAAACATTTAAAGACTATATAACCAAAGCCCAAAACCAAGGATATGAAACTACTTTAATTTTCTTTTGGTTAAACAATGTAGAGTTAGCAATTGATAGAGTAAAAATAAGAGTGTCGGAAGGAGGTCATAATATTCCAGAAGATGTAATTATTAGAAGATACAATAGAGGATTATATAATTTCTTCAAAATCTATAAAGACATTGTCAATAACTGGATGTTTATTGATAATTCTGAAAGACCATACAAACAAATTGCCCAATCGAATAATGGAAATATAGAAGTCTTCAATAAAAATATTTGGCAAAAAATAGAATCAACCTATGGAAAATAATACATTTAAAGATAAGAGCCTGCAAATTCTTAAAGGACTTGAAATGGCTTATGAGAAAATGGTCAAATTCAAAAAAGCAAAGAATAGCCCTCTTGTAGTTTCTGAAAATGGAAAAGTAAAAAGGATTCCTGCGAATCAAATACCTCCAACAACAAGGTACATGAGATAATACTTTGCTATGGCTCGTACTATTCGTGATCTTATAATGCGACACCCCCTACGCCGAATTCCTACTCGCATTAATATTCCCATAAAGCGACCGCACAACCAATTTCTCATACACCTCCTGATTCCCAATATCCGTACCAGAATTAATCATCTGCAATGCATAATGCTGAATAATCAAAAGCGGTCTTACAACCTCACCCTTAATTTTAATGGATATCTTTATTCTTGTTACATTAAGGTAGACATTTGCGTTATTGTCAAGATCATCTTCATGCTCAATAAATATTCTTCATAAAGCATTTCCAAAAATTCGCCGAATTCTTGATTTAACAAATTGGACAGACATCGATGCCATAAAAAAGTTTGCTGGAGAGAAATATGAAATTGCTGTTGTTCCTCAATGGGTAATGGATATCATGAAAAGTTATGATCATCATGTTTCTCAGTACGAAGTATGTCATTCTGTTGAATAGGTACATTTATCTATAACAGATATTCCTAGGTCATCATTGGCGGAACATTCACACCCATTAAAGAGCAAGTGAACCGACAACCGCTCCATGCTGATTTAGCAGCACGGGGCGGGAACTTTCAGTTGATAGAAAAATGACTTTTCTACTGTGTTTAATGTGGAACTGGAGCTATGAAGGAATTCTTATGAATGTCTGATTTCAACCAAACAGAACATGTAGTTCCTCCTTGATGATGGACCTGCAATCCTGTAATTAAATTAGAATGTCGTTTTTCAGGAGCATAATCGGTATCCCATGCTGGCTGACAAGGACTAAATATTTCATTACATGGAGCATATGGAGATTTTGGTGTTGGCAACACAGCAGAATTTCGATTATAGTTCCCACTAGTTACCCAATCAGAACTGTCTTGTGCTACCCATTTCCGGTCATTCCAGTCAATCCCTGTATCAGTCAATCTTGCACATTGTATATGAAATCCGAAACCTTGAAATTTGATTTCACCACCATGTCCATCCTCCCAGGTACATTGATCATAAACTTCTATGCACAAATTGACTACAACATAATCCTTCGGAGCCTCTATAGCACGAGTGTTTACATAAACATGTCCCGAACGGCCAGTGGTATTTTTTAAGACATAGAAGTAATCATTATTGATATTGTATTGCTGTGCACTACCTGTCGAATGCTTATAAGCTCCCTGAAAGAGTTTCATGCAAATTTTGCCACGATCGTCCGTAATCATTCTGAGACCCGTCACTACTTTTTCTTCGGTCATAGGACAAATTCCAATATTATATCCATGCCCTGTATCAACTGTGTGAAGGTGTTCCAATTTGGGGCCCCAATAATAGTTGTCTGAGTCGCCAAAAATGTGCTTTTTCATCAATTCCTGGCACTTATTGCCTTGGGCCTCTAAACTCGCGGTCATTTCTCTCTTTAACTCCGCAATCTTTATGTGTTTCATTTGAGAGCCTACAGACGCCATGAGTGCAAATGCCCGCATTTGCGGAGCAATCATCCGGTATGCGAAGTAGTTATAGAGCAATTCAACCTTTGATGCAGGGAGCTTTTTATCAAGGGTGTCAATAATTAATTTTAACCAGAAGTATTGATAACCATTTTTTGCTAGTGCTGCATCCCGCAATGTTTGCCAATTGCCATAAATGTTGCTGACGATATTTTCGACTCCCTCTCCATTGTACTCCTTTGGATGAGGGTGGTCGCTATCTTCTTTAAGCCAATCTTGAAACTGGGTGTATCCGTACACTTTATCAATGTTTAGAAATGCTGTCCGAATAGGACTCATATAGTTATCCTTGGTGATTTGCTTTTCAAGATGTTCAAGAAGATCTTGGATCTCTCTCAACGCATCTTCTATCTCATCGAGATCGTTAAGGACTTTTTTCTTAAACAAGAAAGAATTTATGTGTATAGCAGTTGCGTTAGTCATGGCGAAAGCCAATGAAAGAATTGGTAGAATTGGTGCTGGTTCCATAGTTTGGGGTTTAGTTATAAAAACATGAAAATATAAATTATTTGCTACAAATACTTGTGCCAAAGCTCAAAACTGTAAATGTTTCTTACAAAAAACGCAATTATTGTGGACATGAAGATGGAAGTATTTACACCCAACTACAAAACAATCCGAGGAGAGGTCAGAGACCTTCCTCTCAATTAGGGTATTAAACCGAGGCAAAGGTCTTTGACCTCTTGCTGGATTCTAATTGAAATAATTATACTAAAAGTGCACAAGGGGCATAAATAGAAGAGATTTGATTATGCTGATTCAACCGAAAGTCACAAACTAACTAATTGTCCAATTTGTGAATCAAAAGACCTAATAAGTAAGTCAGTAATATATCGTCATGTCATTGATATTCCTGAGCCAAAATTTGACCCAATAGATGAAAAAGCAACTCAATATTATCTGAAATATGGATTTACCAACTTCCCGGATAGTGGAAGAATGTTTATGTCGATTAAGAAGATTGGAAATGCTTTCAGTAAGCCATAACTTGGTAGGCTACGCCGAATTCCTACTCGCATTAATATTCCCATAAAGCGATCGCACAACCAATTTCTCATACACCTCCTGATTCCCAATATCCGTCCCAGAATTAATCATCTGCAATGCATAATGCTGAATAAGCAAAAGCGGCCTTACAATCTCATCTCTGATCTGAATGGATTTTTTGGACCTTTGTTCATTCTCCATGAGTGTAGACATTTGTGTTATTGCCAAGATCATTTTCTTGCTCAATAAATATTCTTCATAAAGCATCTCCCAAAATTCACCGAACTCTTCATTAGACTTCATGTATGAGGTGAGTTCGAAATAGCATTTGGTCAGGGACATCATGCTGTTGTCTATTAGGGTTTTGAAGAGTGGAGCATTTTTGTATAAGTCCTGTAACTCGGTAATTCTGCCTTCATCAGCTATCTGTTTGATTGCTGAACCGACTCCGTAATATCCCGGAATATTTTGTTTGAGTTGTGACCAAGAACCTACATAAGAGATAGCTCTTAGATCTGACAAGCTCAGTTTATCAGATTTGTTTCTCTTTCCTGGTCGACTGCCGATCTTGGTTTTCGAATAGAACTTTAACGTCGTCATATTCTCTAAGTAAGGCAAGAATTTTGGATGCTGTTTTAGAGAGATGTATTTGTTATAGCTGAGTTCGCTCAAGTCTTCCATCAGTTGTCTTTGGGCAACTGATATTTCGGTACCGCCCTCTGCTTTCAGACTGGTCAGTCCTGAGGTGATCATTTGTTCAGCATTGAAGTTAAACTTTTCACTAGTGCCATAGGTACTGGTTATGGTTTGACCTTGGATGGTCAGTTGGATATCATTATTGGCTATGTCGGCACTTCTGGCAGCATAGAAGTTAAAGGTTTTTCCGCCCCCTCTAGCTGGAGGTCCACCACGACCATCAAAAAATGCAGCGGTCATATCGTACCTCTTTGTCACCTTGGACAGTACTTCTTTACATTTATAAATGGACCAATTGGCTTTGAGATAGCCACCGTCTTTAGTTCCGTCTGAGAAGCCAAGCATTATGGTTTGCTTTTTATTTCGACTTTGAAGATGCGCATTGTATATCTTGTTGTCATACAATCTGTCCATTATACTTTCACTGGCACTCATACCATTCATCGTCTCAAATAGAGGGATGATATCAAAAGTGATATTTTCTGACTTATGAATCCACCTGAACAAACCAAAGACAAATAAGACAGCATTGATATCTTCAGAATTACTAATGATATACCTATTACAGCCCTTTTCTCCATTTAAATCTTGTAAGGTCGGCAATTGCCCAATATTCCTAATAGTATCCAAAACCAAACCCTCAAGAACAGATTCATCTGGAATATCAACGAACTCTTCAGTCATTAATGAAATCAATCTCTCCTCTGACAACTCTTCTATCGATTCATTAATAATACCATTTTCCTTTAATATCTTTTCAATGCAATCTAAATGAACAGTATGATCCTGACGAATATCAAGAGACGCAAAATGGCTTTTGAAAACTCTAATTTTGACAATAAGCTTGTCAAGATCTTCTAGATAAAGACATTCATAGCTATTAATCAAAATCTGCTTTATTTTTCCGAGGGAAGACAATAGCCATTTGTAATCCACAACCTCCGACGAGTCGAACATTGCCTTGTACAACTTGTCACTCACCTCATCCAAACTCTGATCTATTTTGCGAAAAGTAAGTTTAGTTTTTAGATCTTTGACATCATTATAATAACACTTCATCAGTGTCATTCTCAGTGAATCTATCACCTCTCTAGTTACTGAATGGGTCACAAATGCATTTCCATCTCGATCACCACACGGCCAGAATCCAAGCATTACCAAATCCTCATTGTTAAATTGAGGATACTTATTGCCAAGCCTATACATGAATTCGCCGATCGCATTGTAATATTCATATCTGCAGATGTGAAGAATGTTTTTCGCTTCTTCCAGTGGAGTAGGAGATTTAGCATTGACAAGGCTAGTAAGACCCAATTGATGGAGTAAATTGTCAATTTTTTCAATCTCATTATTCTTTACATTCTTTCTCAAATTGGCTATAATATCCAATACCGGAGGTCTGTAAAACTGAGTAGGGTGGGCAGTCAAAACTATTCGCACAGCAAATTCATTGAGTTTGTCCAACAAGTCTGCAACATCAGCCTCATTCTGGCATTGTGCCACCATCGTATCTATCAAAACACTGTTTTGGTCCTCCAGATTATAAGGAGAGATGCTGTCTTCAATACTATCAAACAAGACAACCTGCCTTTCGACATATTGAATAACCTTAAACATGAAGTCCATCTTGTCGACACCAATCATGTCCTCATAATCCTCATAAAAGTCATTGAAAACCTGAATAGGATCTTGTCCTGATTCTAACTTTTGTTTAGCTACTGTCCCAAGAATGGGAATCAAATGACCTATATCATTGGCGCCTTCGTAGCCAAGATTAAGGAATAGTGCGTTGTATATCTGGAATTTTTTCTGAATGTTGAAATCCATAAATTGCTTACTTCAAATTTTTAAAACTGACTCGAAATTACTTTTCAAAACTGATCTTTCTCCCATCAAATAATCATCAATGGCAACTGCAGCTTCTCGCCCTTCGGATATTGCCCAAACGACTAATGATTGTCCTCGACGCATGTCGCCTGCCGAAAAAACACCTTCAACTGATGTATAATAATTGGCGCAAGATACATTCATTCTTTCATCAAGTCTAACATTTAATTCTTCAAGCAACCCTTCGAATTGAGGTTTCAAAAAACCAATAGCAAGAAAGACGTGGTCACATGGAATGACTCTTGAAGAATCAGCATCTTCTACTATCTGCATTTTACCATGATCATCCAATTCCCATGATATATTGACCACTTCGATGCCACTTAGGTTAGTTCCATCTTCACTAATGAACTTCTTGGTCAATATAGACCACTCTCGTTTACAACCTTCTTCATGTGAAGTCGAAGATCTCAAAACCATAGGCCAATTGGGCCAAGGGTCTTTGTCTGTTCTTTGAGTGGAAGGTTTAGAAAGTAATTCTATTTGAGTAATGGATTTTGCACCCAATCTATTAGATGTACCTATACAATCAGATCCAGTATCTCCCCCACCAATTACAACTACATTTTTACCTTTCAAATCAAAATCAATAAAGTCAAAATCATCTCCAGCGACTCTCTTATTATTCTTTTCCAATAAGTCCATTGCAAAATGAATTCCTGTCAATTCCCTTCCTTCAATATTTTGATCTCGTGGCACACTCGATCCACCACATAATAACATTGCATCGGAGTCCTTTTGTAGTGATGTCGCACTTATATCTTTCCCAACTTCTGAATTGCAAACAAACCGCACACCCTCAGATTCCATTACCTTTGTACGCCTGTCAATGAAATTCTTTTCCAACTTAAAATCAGGAATACCGTATCGCTTGTTTGTTTTCGAAATCATCTTCAACTTTCTCAGCAAATTCCTGATAGTGCAATACTCTTTGTTTGACGGACTCATTCTTTGGAGTCTCTCTTTCGTGGTTTTTAAAACCTAAAATATCTCCCATAATCAACTCGCTTTTAATTTGCCTTTATCTAAGAGCCTTTCATTACATATTAAGCTCATGCTTTCATTTAATAGAGAAAGACAAGGTGTATCACTCTTGAAAAAATTGAATCCTTCCGAAAGTCAAATTATAAGCGATTCAACGAGTTATCTAGAATCATTTCTTTTCAATATGTTCATAGTGCAAGGCTGAATAAAATTATAATAAATGGAAATTTTGAAGACGGGCAAAAGGTGATATCGCGAACACTTCAAAGAATAAAAAAGTATAAATCCAACTTGGATGCACACAGGATATTGGTATTCTATTATAAAATTGCCTGGATCTACTTCGGAAATAGAAATTATTCAAAGTCCATCTTCTACTTGAATAAAATCGTAAATAATGAAGTGGTCAAATTGAGAGAAGACTTACAGATTTATTCCCGGCTTATGTTTTTAATGTGCCATTATGAGTTAGGTAATTATGATGTATTTAAATACTCTATCACATCTTTTAAACCCTATTTCAAAAAACTAGAAAATACCTATCCATTACAAGAGATCACACAAGCCACATTTTTGAAGTTGGCAGATGCGACAAAATTGGAACACAAAGAAATAATGAGAAATGCTCTTGATCAATTTAAAGTGCTCCAAAATAATAGTTTTTATAATGTGTCATTTACTTATTTAGACTTGATTAGCTGGTTGGAAGCTAAGATTGCCAATAAGACGTTGTCTGCAATTATGCGTGTCAAATAATGATCATTACAAAACGATGAAGTAAAGAACCCAAACAATTACAAGCTTTATTCCTTTCAAGTAGAACCACGAAGTACATAAAAAGTGTAAAACGCACACGATTAAATGATCAAAATTGTAATTTTGGTAAATCACTAAGGTTATCAAGATATCTAAAATCAATTTAAAACAAATTATATCATGAAGTACGCACTAATCATATTACTAAATTTCTGTGTCTATCTAGGAACTTCTCAAGGGTGTTACCCAGACGGCGAATCATTCTTTTCTCAAACATCACTTGAAAACGGCATATCTGATAATCCAGGCTGTAAGGTCATTGAGGGTTTTTTGACATTGTCTTCAAATGTGAACAATTTAATCCCGTTAGCTAATATTGAGGTAATACAGGGAACATTAACAATAAGAACTTCTTGCACTTCCTTGGCAGGACTGGAGTCGATTGATTCCATATATGGAGACCTTATAATAATATCCAACAATGAATTATTAGACATATCGGCGATTGAAAACATCAAGTTTTTGGGTGGAGATTTTATTCTTAAACTAAATCCTACGTTGATTACGGCACCAATATTTTCTAATTTAGAATCGTTTAATGGGACTACGATTGAAGTAGCCTCTAACAATCAATTGCAAACATTGCCTTCATTTCCCAACCTCACAGAACTTAATGGACATATTATAGTATCTAAATTGCCTTTATCTAATTTAAAGGGTTTGGAAAACTGGAATCGATTGAACCAGCTATCTATATTGGAAAATGCTAACCTCAATTCGACAGAGGACATAAGTAGTTTACTAGAAATAACCAATTCATTAGTCCTCAGCAATAATCCAATGTTGACAACCCTCACATTGCCAAGTCTAACTCATATAGGAGGATTGAATATTAATGCACAAAGAAATATTACAACAATAGTTGCGAATCAACTCATTTCAATAGATGGAGAAATCTCATTAAATGATAGTTATGAGTTACAAGGTATCGACCTTCCTAAATTGCAACGGATAGGTGGAGACTTAAAGCTGGATGAAACAGTAACCATAACTGAAGTATCATTGCCTGAATTATTGGTCATCGGAGGTGATTTGCATTTAAGGGGGACAGAAAATTTGACCGTTTTGAATGTGCCGAAAATTGATTCCATTGTTGGAAAGCTCAATATTGTAGTAACGGAGTTAGCAGACCTCTCATTTCCAAATCTGCAATTTGCACAAGACGTTTTCATTTCATCAAACGGACTTATTGAAACAGTGGATTTTTCAAGCTTAAATGCAGTTGGAGAAAACTTTAAAATATTGGATTCCAACCTACCAGAAGTCCTCATCTTGGAGAACTTAGAATCTGTAGGAGAGGAGTTTTATTTTGAAGGATGTAAAGGAATAAAAACATTGACTATAAATACAACATCTTTTGGTGATTATATTACCGTAGAGCAAAATCCAGACCTCACAAACTTGAACTTCACTTTTCTGGAGTCACAAGACAAAATCTTTATTTCTAGAAATGATGAGCTGGTGGATATCAACTTGCCTCAACTAAGAACATGCAACACTATTTTGTTTAAAGGAAAAAACATAGAATCAATAAATATAGATAATTTGGAGCAGGTCGATGCGTATCTTACCTTGGGTGAAATGCATTCTTTAAGTACAGTAAACTTAAATAAGTTGGAAAGATCGGGAACAATTTCGATTAGTCAAGCAGGTAACTTAGGAGAAATGACTTTTTCCAAATTAGATTCAGTTTATGGTTCATTCGGTATATACGCAGATAGTATGCCAGGCCTTTTTGCTCCCAAACTCAAATATATTGGTGAAGATTTAGGGTTTGGCAGTCCTCATTTGAGTATTGTAGAAATGCCTGTGCTGAATGAAATTGGGGATGGGTTTAGTGTTAACGGAACCAACGTAATGTTAAAAAACATTAGTTTACCAGATCTAGAAACTGTTGGTTCAATAGATTTCAGAATAAATGACTACTTACAAGACCTTAATTTCGAAAGTCTTACTAGAATTAATAGTTTTTTGAATCTCCAATCTTTGGATAGTTTGGAACACATAGACTTGAATAATTTAGAATACTTGAGCTCGTGCTCTCTTACGTCTTTGCCCATGCTCTCAAATTTTAATACACCTAATCTTGATTCTATAGTTGGAAATTTTACATTTCGTGGTTGTGAATCATTGGAATTCATCAATATGGACAAGCTCTCTGTTGCTAATAATTTTTTGTCAATTTCTGATTGTGATAATCTAAAAGAATTGGATTTCCCAAGTCTAGTATACTTGGGCAGTTGGTGTAGGTTTGATGGCAACATGAATGTGGAAAATATAAGGTTACCAATTTTAGAGGTTATCCCCGAAGAATTGACGATAGAGTGGAATATCTCTTTAACTAATCTAGAAATTCCAATGTTAGACTCTATAGAAGTGTTATTTTTTGAAGCAAATAAGGGGTATCAAAACTTGAACTTGGATAATTTGAAATATGTCGAATCAATTATACTAAAAAGGAATGACAGCCTATCCACATGTTCATTTAAAAACTTGGATGTGGGATCGCTCATTTTTATTCAGGATAATGAAATGTTATCATCTCTAGATTTCTCAAATGAAAAAGACCTTTCTAGCGACCTTACTATAGAACAAAACGATGCACTATCTGAATTGCTTATAAATGGTATTGAAAATATAGGTGGCTTATTGGAATTAAAATCGAATAATGCTTTAACATCTATAGAATGGCCAAACCTTAATTCGATTGGATCTGTACAAATTCAGAATTTCGATGGCCTTCAGACTTGGGATGTACCCAAGTTGAAAACGATCTTTGGAAAAACAGAAATACAATTCAATGATGAACTTAATACAATAAACTGGCCTCAACTGGAAAATATTGAGGGAGCTGTTTCCATAAAATCCAATGAAAAGCTCATGGTAATGAACAACAACTCTCTCGAAACGATCAGTGGTGAATTTAAGATCCAAGACAATTTGATTCTGGAAGATATAATCTATCCTAAGTTGAATTTTATAGATGGGTTGGTCTGGTTTCTTCATAATGTAGAGTTGACGAATCTCGAGATGATGTCATTAAGTAACATTAATGGAGAGCTTGTATTTGATGGTAATATTAAACTTACAACACTAGCGGGCGTTGCAAATATTGACCCTAGTTCTATTAATAGAGTTGTCGGTAGAGACCTCAATATTAGAAATAATACCTTGCTTTCTTTTTGCGATGTGCCTAGTATTTGTGGTGTTATTCTTGATCCTGAGAAAGAGGTTTTAATCACAGGAAATGCAGAAGGATGCGATAAAGTAGAATCGCTAGATTGTGAAGGAGTTGCGTTTGGAGGGACAGTATTTTACGATTCTAATAATAATGGGGTAAGAGACCTAGGAGAAAATGGAGTTCCAAATTTTGCTTTAAATATCGAAGAGACCGGAGTACTTACGTACCCCAAGGCCAATGGTTCTTATCAACAATTTGGAGAGGATGGGAGTTCATATACTATTACGATCGAACTTGAGGACATCTGGGAAATAACCACAAGTGAAGAGTCCTATAGTTTTGTTTTCGAAAAGGGAGCTGCTGGTTTTACTAATTTTGATTTTGGTATTATACATAGCGAACCAGTACATGATGGAAAGGTAAATATGACATCAGAGTTTACAAGATGTAATACCGATGTAAATTTTATGATTTCATACCAACACCTAAGTGGCGGTTTTGACGATATTGATGTAGTATATATTCAATTTGAAATAGATCCCAAATCCACGTTTATTTCATCTTCTATTCCGCTAGAAAGTCTTGACCAAAATGTTGGACTTATTCGAGTAGAAAATGTTTTTACGTTCGACAAAATAAATGTGGATCTAGTGATCGAAATGCCTGATGAAACGGCGACTGGTGACATTATTTCATACAAGGTAGAAGCATACATAATGGACCAAGCTGAAACGATAGACCTTGATTCATATGACTATGAGTCTATAGTTCGCTGTTCGTATGATCCAAATGATAAGCAAGTCAACCCAGTAGGTGTGTATGAGGATAATTATACATTGTGGGACGAAGTACTGACATATACCGTTAGATTCCAAAACACAGGAAATACAGAGGCATTAGACGTTGAGATATTAGACACGATAGATATGAGTCTAGATTTGCAGACATTGAGTGTATTATCTAGCAGTCATGATGTAGTTACGACAATTAGAGATAGACAAGTATCCTTTCTTTTTGAAGGGATCAATCTTCCAGATAGTACCAGTAACGAACCAGAAAGTCATGGATTTATAACTTATGAAATCATGGCTAATGAAATCATTCCAGATCCTACCATGATTCAGAATACTGCACATATTATCTTTGATGGCAACCCTGCAATTATCACCAATACTGCTAAAAATACATTGGTAGAAACGATACCAACATTAAATATCGAAGAAGAAGAAAGGGAAACATTTATCCTAAAGCCAAACCCCGCTTCGAATAGTGTAACAATAGATGTTGAAGGATTTCAATATGCAGAAATTTTTGATATTACTGGAAGGATGATACTTGCAACAAATAATGCGAATATTGATATTAGTAACTTGAAGGACCAATCTTACATTATTAGAGTAAAGACATCAAAAAAAGTAATCTTGTCAAAATTGATTGTTGTTAAGTAATTTTAAAAGAGACCCGATATAAAATGTAATGTTTTAATAGTCCAAAATATACGTATATCCCAAATATACTATTAAACCCTAATATTTCTAGAAGAATAAGGTTAGTAGAATGACATTCGCTCCACACGATGAAATGTCAAACCTGGAGAGCCAATAAATGCTTCAAAGTATACCTCTTTTGTATTGTAATCAACTTCGATCACTCGACCTCCATCCATATCTTCCACATTAGAAACTTTATAACCAGGACAGAATAAAATATTTCCTGTAATGGGTAAATAATCTACATCCGAAAGTACTCTAGCATAAGTATCAAGACCTCGTTCTTTTCCATATTGCCAAATTTGCTGTACACTCATGTTTTCTTCATCGATAGCGTATTCAACCGCACGACTATAATTCTCTGGAGTAACACCAAAATTGCGGTTTAACCCATTATCAAAAGTCATTAAGTTGCCATTCGGTAACAATAATGGAGCATGTTGATACCAAGTCCATTCAAAGTCAGAGGCATTAGAATTACCACTCTGAATATCTTCATCATATGGTCCAATAGTAGATGATGTTGCGGTAAGCAAGAAGTCATTACAATCTTGGCCTTTGCGGTTTTGTCCCCAACCTTCATGAGGTGCCAAAATCCATTTCACATAGTCATTATAGTCTACTTTAACCACTCCTTGATTTCTTCCAGAGACAATAATTGTATTATCCGATTCTGAATAGACAACAGCATTGATATGAATCCAATCCACAGGGTTTTCTTCCTGCCATGGTCCTAATGCGGTACGATCTTCATCGAGCAATTGTTTGAAATCCCAAACCTTTACTAGTTCTTTTGTCAAGCGATCTATTTCAATTACATAATCTTCTTTTGTGCTCTTACCATTATTATGAACAGATTCTGGAAGGTTTGCTGTCACCAGAAAATTGCCATTGGGCTTTTCTTGAATTTGGTGATGATATGTATATCCTGATAGAGGCCATGAGTCAATGATCGTCCCAAAAAAGTCTACCTCATAAATGGTATTCGATATTTTATCCCCAAAATATAAATTTCCATTTTGCAGCTGCTCTATGCCGACATCAAAAAACAGATTATTCAGAATTTCGGAATCTTTATAATTAATGAGCCATCGCAATTCACCATAAGTATCAAACATATACGCAATGTTTGGTCCCCAATAACTGAGTGAACTTACCAAGTGAAATTCCCCAGGCTCCATATTTGATCTATCCGCTTTTATTATATCAATTTCGGGGCTGATGCTTGTGATTTTTTGTGTTTGAATAACTAAGGTGTCGATATCTACAACATCATTATTTTGAGACAGGAAGGTAAATACTACTTCATTCAAATGGTCTTGATATAATCCGAATATTGGAATTTCTAAAGTGCTGCCGATTTCATCAAACTCATGGATAAGATCTGACCCGACACCGTATTTACCTTTGATATTGATTTTGACTTTTCCACTTCTCTTGCCTGTCACTGTAGCTAATGCACATAATGGATTTCGCCCAAATGGATCAAGTTGAGAACTTATAGTGATGTCTCCTTTTGAATCTGCTAGATGTGTAGTTTCGTCATTGAATGTAAATTCCACTTCCCATTCTTCAGGATGAAATTGATATGACTTTATGACTTCTTTACATATGTCTATAATTGATCCATCATCAAAAGTCAATGTATAGAATTCTTCATTTTCTAATATATCAACAACATATCTATTTCCGTTTGACTTAGAGTCCATTGAGGACTTAAAAGAGATAACATCACAATTTGATTTTTCAGTAGGAATCACCTTATCTCCACATGCAAACAATTGAATGATTAACAATATTGAAAAGAGATGTAGTAGTCTTTTAAAAGTCATTATTTAACTTGGGTCAAATTTTCGAATAAGCGAAATATTCTAAAATCGTTTTGAATACTCTTAATTATAAAAACAGGAAAATCAAAAATAACGTATTATTGCTATGCAAAAGATTATATTTTTAGTTCAACTTTGGTAAAGTCCTAAAGGGTACAATTTTAATACTAGTTAACTCATTTTATTTAAATCACTACTTTATGAAATCGTTTTACTTGATTCTTACATTTTGTACTCTTTTTCTACTAAAAGAAAATACCGCACAGAATATAAAAATACAATATCCTTCTGAACATTATTCAGATGAATTAGATGGTAGATTAATTCTACTGATCTCAGACAATGATAATTCAGAAATGCGATTCCAACTTTCAGACAAAGCCACCACATGTCAGGGTTTCGGCATGAATATAGAAGGTTGGAAGAAAGGAACACCTATCAAATTTGATCTTTCTTCATTTGGATATCCGATTGTATCATTCTCAGATATGCCAAAAGGAGAATATTATGTCCAAGTCCTATTTCACAAATACGAGACCTTCAGTAGAGCAGATGGACATGTGGTAAAACTACCGATGGATAGGGGAGAAGGACAACAATGGAATAAAGCTCCAGGAAATGTATATTCCACATCGCAAAAATTGACCATCGACCCGAAATCTTCGCGTGAAATAAAAATTACACTTAATCAGGTTATTCCTCCAATAGAAACTCCTGCAGATACCAAGTACATCAAACATATTCGACTAAAAAGTGAATTGCTTTCTGCTTTTTGGGGTAGAGATATGTATTTGGGTGCTCATGTCCTTTTACCTGAAGGGTTTGACGAACACCCGGATGTAAAATATCCTATAGCCATTCAACACGGACATTTTCCAAAGGATTTTGGTGGATTCAGAGTGGACCCTCCTGACTTAGATTTGAAACCAGATTATAGTAATCGATTTAAAGTGAGCGGGTATAATATCATGGTTCAGCAAGAAGCACACGATTTTTATAAACAATGGACGGGACCTGATTTTCCCAGAGTATTAGCGGTTCTCATTCAGCACCCGACTCCTTATTATGATGATTCTTATGCAGTGAATTCTGAAGCCCAGGGCCCATATGGAGATGCGATTACCTATGAATTGTTACCACATATTGAAAAACAGTTTCGAGGAATCGGTGAAGGATGGTCAAGATTTGTTTACGGAGGATCGACGGGTGGATGGGAAGCATTGGCTGTGCAAGTAAAATATCCAAAAGAATATGGGATGTGTTTTGCGGCATGTCCTGATCCGATAGATTTTAGAGCGTATTGTTTGGTGAATATTTATGATGATGACAATGCTTATTATAAAGAAGGAACATTTCGAAAGACCTTAGTTGCGGGACATCGAGATTATCTTGGGAATGTAGATGCTACTCTTCGAGATATGAATTATCGTGAATTGGTCTTGGGTACAAAAGGAAGGTCAGGGCAACAATGGGATATTTGGGAAGCGACATATTCACCGATAGATAATGAAGGATATCCAAAACGGATTTGGGATCGTAAAAGTGGAGTCGTCGACAAAGATGTGGCTAACTACTGGAAAGAAAATTATGACCTGGCTTACATTCTCAAAAGAGATTGGAATACAAATGGAATAGATTGGGAGAATAAAATACACCTCTATTGCGGAGATATGGACAATTACTATTTGAACAATGCAGTCTATTTAGCGGAAGAGATATTAGAAGAAACTAGTGGCCCTTATTATAATGGAGAAGTGGATTATGGTGACCGAGCAGAACATTGCTGGAATGGAGACCATGAAAACGGCAATCATATTTCTAGATTGAGGTATCATAAAATGTTTATCCGGAAATATGTTGAGAAAGTTGCATTGATTGCTCCGAAAGGTGCAGATCTTGAGAGTTGGAGGTATTAGATGTTGACTTTTTAACCGCAAAGGGCGCAAAAAAGACTGACCAAAATGGCCAGCCTTTGCATTTTTTATAAGCACTCAATCTTCGCGAATCTCTGTGTCTTCTCCGCGAATCTCCGTGTAATTCCTTATTCACCGCTGCACCAAAATCTTTTCACTAAACCTCCCATTATCAGAACGCAATAGATAAATACCATTCTGTAAATGACTTACATCCAGTGTCGTTGTCCCAGACCTAAAATCCGCTTTCAAAGTCGATACTTTTTTACCTTCATTGTTGTAAATAGTGAAATCTATCAATTCCTGAAGATTAGACTGTAGTGTCAATGATTCACTTGTAGGATTCGGAAAGACCCTCAGTGATAGAAGATTCCCAAACGATTCCCTTTTGAGAATGCCATTTTCATATTCACCATATGGCAAATCATCATCAGCAGTTTTTGTTTTTAACGCTGTACTTGGTGAAAGAAGAATAGATTCTCCCTTACTAGCGAAATTATTAGACTTATTTCCTGAACCAGAAATGTCTATACAATAATCTTCCACTTCACCATTAGTAAATATGGCGCATGATCCAGATGGATAACTGCCATATTTCATAGAAACACGCATCGTCGTTTCTCCCAATAGACAGCTATTCGAAATAGGAAGATAACCATTCAATTGCTGATATCCGCTACCATAGGCAACAAACTCACCAGCATCAAAATAGTCTCCATCTTGATTGTAGTCAATCCAAATTTTCCAGTAGACCGTGTACAGGTTTCCTGCAAAACCAGGTGTCAACTTTATTGGATAGACACCACCAGAAGCTACTTCTATACAGTCCTCATCGGTAAAATCCGCATATCCTCCATTGTTGCCAGACACATTCAAATAATCTCCTAAACCAATATTCTCGATCCACATATACCATGAATCTACTCCATAAGAAACACAAGTGCCAGGATTAGAAACTGTAATATCAAAACTACATGTATCAGTATTCCCGCATCCATCTATACCTGCATAGGTAATCGTAGAAATCCCTATCGGTAAAATAGATCCATTCCATGGACCTCCTATTTGAGTTACCGATGTACAAGGAATCTCCATTATGTATTCCATCGCTAGATTATTGTACTCATCATTCCAGAGCCCGTTGTTCAACATCGCGACATAGTCTTGATAGTTGTTCTTATTATTAGGTTGACCAGGATACCAATTGGTGTAAGTCAAAGGATTATTATTTGACCATACAAAGTTTCCTTCTACACTCGCATCATTCAATCCAATCCATGCCTTTTGTAAAGTAAGGATATTGGCTAAAAATGTATTTTCGGCAGCATCGTTGATCTCTGCTAAATATCCACCATTTGACTGAGCAGAAACGCTAGCATTAGGCCACGAAGCATTTGCCAAAGAACAGAAATACTTTGATCCACCAAAACTACCCATGTACACAAACCCGGCTATCGAATCTGGTGTATATGAACAGTCCGTACAGCAAGTTGTAAGTTCAGGAACTTGCCAGTAAGCTTGAACACCTGATTGACCAGATGGACAATCTATTGTGATGTCATCTGGACAATCAAGGCTTACTCCTTCTTCTACAGTAACCGTAAAGCTACATGTCAAAGACGTACCACAATCATCAGTAACCACATAAGTTATTGTTTCTGTACCCACTTGAAAAACTGACCCATTTGCTGGTCCAGAAGTTTGTTCGTAGGTAGTACATGGTATTTCCATAATGAACTCATAAGCGATTTCACAATGTGAATCATACCATCCATCAGTGCATAATACAGCACAATCTTGATTCCCATACCCATTATTAGGTTGGCCATATGCCCAGTCAGTGTATTCTAATGGAGCACCATTTACCCATTGGAAATTTCCTTCAGTATTGTAATCCGAGAGACCAATAAGAGCACATTGAGTCACCAAAAATCCTGATAGAAGATCATTTTCTTCCTGACTTGTAACTACAGCAAGATGACCGCCATTTGATTCTGCAATATTAGTGGCGCTAGTCGAAGCTGCTGGAGATGTACTACAATAGTAAAGACTTCCATTCAATGACCCCATATAAACGAAACCAGGAATAGAATCCCCAGACTCACATGAAGTACAAGATGTCTCTATCTCTGGCAATTCCCAAGAAACAACAGTTCCATTAGGCCCAGCACAAGGCACTATAATGTCATCAGGACATGTAATAGTCCCTTCGCTTTCTACAGTAATCACAAAGGTGCAAGGTGTCACATTTTCACAATTGTCAATAGCGGTATATGTTACCAAAGTCGTCCCAATTGGAAAATATTCGCCAGGTAGATGATCTCCCATGATCCACTCTAAACCACAATTGTCATCAGCAGTTGGTTCTATCCAAGTTACAATTGCCGATGTTCCAGTAGTTGTCACTGTAATATCCATTGGACAACCGATAATTTCTGGAGGTGTCGTGTCTTCCAGAATGATCTCTTGTTCACATGTGCTAGTAAGTGCAGCATTATCTGGATCAGTAGCCGTCCATGTTCTAATGATGTGTTTCGCACCAGCACAAGGACCACTTGAGATGATCTCATCATTAAAGGTTATGATCGGTGTACCACAATATTCAGATCCTGCCACAGCACTCGCTTGTCCAGTGTTATCTGGATTTATCGAACTGCCAGGGCAGCCTGTGTAATTATATGGGCAAGTAATTAATGGTGCCGAAGTACAACACTCTGTCACCGTTACAGTAAAAGATGAAGAAGTACTATTTCCACAACCATCAGTAGCAGTGTAAGTTACTGTGGTTACTCCTTCTTCAAATTCGTCACCACTTTGATGGGTAAATGTGAATGATTCAACACCACAATTATCATTACCAGTAGGAGAATACCATGTTGCCACGGCACTACAGTTTGTATTAGGAGAAAGTGTAATGTCATCAGGAATATTCGAAATCACAGGATTGCTATTATCTTCAAGTGTAATGGATTGAACACAAGAAGAAGATAGCTCAGAATTTTCACTATCCGTAGCTGTCCAAGTTCTTTCTATTTCAATAGCTCCATCACATGGTCCTTCAGACATGACTTCATCTGTGTATGTGATCAATGGATCTCCACAACCGGCACCACCACTAACAGCGGTAGCAATTCCAGTTTCAGGGGCAATAATATTTCCTCCACTTTGGAAAATTTCAACATCACCGATATCACCTTTTTGATAAAAATTATCGTAAGAGCCGTCAAAATCAATAATGATATCAGTCTCGGTATTAGGATCGACAGATGCGCCTGAAGCATTATTTCCATTGACATCTATTCCCTGAATTCCATAATATAGATTTCCACTTGCAGTCTTGAAATAATTCATCGTAGTCCAAACTACTTGATCACAACCTTCGATAGAACTGTCTACATTTGTAGGACCGAAAGTAACGCCTCCAGCACTATTTTCGCCAGTAGTTACTTGGATTGATGGAAACTGCTCTGTCACCCACGCTCCTACGAAATATTTTAAATCCATTTGCCAACTGCCATTGGTCAAACTATATTTCAACATTTTGGAATCATGTGCTCCAGTCGTAAACTTCGTACCTCTCTCTGCAAAAATCATTTGTGTACCATTGTAAGAAAAAGCAATGTCTGAGATACGTTTACCAACGCCCATAATATTGCTAAATTCCACAACTTCACTTCCTTGTGTTGGGAATGCTCCATTGGACAATGTGATGCTGTACATATCTCTTGTAGATCCATTGATTCTAGCAAAGTATATCTTTTGATTACCTTCTTCAGTATTCATACCAATACCCCAAACACGTTCGGACTTAGTAACAATTCCACTAGCACCATTATCAGAAGTCCATGGATCATAAGTAGCAATTATTGATCCATCCGTAGCGATTTGATAAATCTTGCCATCTTCCAAATTACTTGCGTAAAGCACATGGTAAATCTTATCATAAACCAAATTGCCAATTCCATTCAATGCACCACCAGAATTTGGCAAGTTTACAAAAGGAGTAGCGAGAAAATTATTCGACGCCTCAGCTTTGAATATTTGACCAGGACCATAAGGGTCAGTATTGTAATTTGTATCATAGATGTCAGATGCTCCTAAATAGACATCATCATTTTCGCCGATAGCAAGTCCAAATACTTGACCTATCTGATTAAGGGTCCAATTTGCAGGGTGTATATTTGTTATCGATGTGCCCCAATCTTGACCTTGTGGAGCAGTTCCAGTATTGCGAATATCATAGATTACTCCAACTGGATCATCTGTATTTGCCTCTGCATTGCATGTTGCTACTGCCCACCCTGTATATGCAGTAGGAGTACTGGTGCAGTTGCTTTCTGTAGAAATATTGATATCTGTGCCTGGACATCCAATATAATTCTCTGGACAAGTAATTACAGGCGGTGTATCACAGCAAGATGAAACTGAAACGGTAAACGTGCAGATAGATTCATTCCCACAATCATCAATTGCAGTATAGACTATAGTATTATCACCTTCTTCGAAAGTACTTCCACTTTCATAATTACTTGTAAGAGCTGGTATGCCACAATTGTCTGTTGCTACTGCTTGTGACCATGAAACGATCGCTTGACAGTTTTCATTTGGTGCCACTGTAATATCAGTAGGACAATTTGTGATTAACGGTGCCTTAGTATCTGTCAGTGTAATCGTTTGAACACATGAAGAAATCAGTGTAGGATTGGAATCATATGTAGCGGTCCACATCCTTTCGATGATTTTCTCATTGTCGCAAGGACCAGAAGAGATTACATTGTCACTGTATGTTAATGTCGGTTCTCCACAAAATTCTCCAGATGACTCGGCGGAAGCTTGACCTGTAACATCAGGATCACTTCCTGAGCTTGGACAACCAAGAAAATCTTCTGGACATGTCAAGATCGGTGGCTCAAAACAGCAAATGCCAGAAATAACCACATCAAAAGTACAAGTAGATTCATTTCCACAAGAATCCAAAGCAGTATAGATAATGGTCGTCGTACCTAATGGAAAAGTATCACCACTGTCATAATTTGAAGTGAAACTTTCGAGACCACAATCATCAGTGGCAGTCGGAATTGTCCAATTTACAGATGCTTCACAATCTGAATTAGGTGAAGCTTCAATATCAGAAGGACAATATGAGATTGTAGGAGCTTCATCATCGTTTAGAATAATGAGTTGTGTACAATCAGAATATAAGTAAGGATTGGAGTTGTCGGGGTAGACGGCGGTCCAAGTTCTGTAGATTTCTATAGCTCCATTGCATGGGCCTTCAGAGATAACTTCATCCGTATAACTGACGACAGGGTTTTCGCAATTATCATCGCCGGGGGTAGCGGTAGCGAATCCTGTATTGTTGGGAGTGGTTTCATCACCAGGGCAACCGAAATATATCGGAGGGCAGGCAATTACTGGCGCAGTGATACAAGAGCTAGGAGGACCCATTACTGAGTTTTTCGATGATAGCTCAAATAGCTCGACTGGAGGTTGTCCCAAAGTAGGAGACAAAATCGCCAGATAGGCTAACATACCAAATATCCATGTTTTGAATACGGTAGTAAGTCTTGATTTCATATTTAATTGTTGATTTATTCTACATACTTCATGTCATATAGAATAAGATCATAGTCGTCTCTCATTAGTTTCGTTTCGTTGTAGTAAGACTTATTATGTCTGATCCTACCAATCTGTGAAAAAGTAGAATGCGTTACAAAATAATCACCTCTTATCCGTAAGGGGATAAAAAATAACAGTTCCTATAATGAAGTGGGTTAAGTAAACCTTGGAATACTTAAATCACCTCAGATAAAAATGTCAAGTAGTTGACACTAATAAACTTGTGACGCAAGCTATTTGTCAAAAGATTGTGTTTAAAAGTTATACTATTCAGAATAATTTGTTAAAAGTTATTTGATAGTATAAAATTATGTGAAGAGATCCGACATGAAACATTACAACTTTAACATATCTATTGTAGAATCAGTTTTTTCATTTCAGAATGAGTTTCTAAAATCACCTCCATAAAATAGATACCTTTTTCAAGAGAATGAATATCTAATGAGACTTCTGATCGGTCAATATTGCTATTAAGTATTCTGACCTTCCCATTAGAATCCATAAGACGGATACCTTTAATGTTTTCAGGTTTGGCGTTTATGGTGATTTGATTTGAAGAAGGATTCGGATATATTTGAGCGAATTCGATCGTAAAATCTGCTGTAGCAGTTATGCAAGGATTACAAAATGACCCCCCACAATCAATGCCTTCTTCATCGCCATTTTTGATATAATCTCTACATGACCAAGCTGTTCGAATTTGCTCAGCTTCAATTTCAAGATCGGTCCTTACTATTTCTTCTAGAATGGAAAGCCCAGAGTCCAACAGATTTTCTAACTCTAAGGAATCATTGATCAAATCATAAAACTCCTGATCACCATTAAAATTTTCTATCAACTTGTATTGTTTATCTCTTACAGTCCATACTTCTTCTCCGTCATCTATTATTTCAGAAAAGTTGTAATCCCTTGTAGCTCCTTCTGTATTATTAAGTAGGTGATTAAAGCTCAAACTATTGTAAATTCCTTCAGCCATGTCTACGCCGGCTACTTCTAATATAGTTGCATATAGGTCAGTAAAATGAATCAAAGCTTCTTCTCTTTCTCCAACTCTAGTTACATTTTTACCAGAGATAATCATAGGTACTCTGATACCACCTTGGTAAACGGTGCTTTTGCCATGTCCTGCAGGATATCCTTGAAGAACATTACCAGGAGTACCATTATCTCCTATAAATATGACCAAGGTATTTTCTCTTACATCCTCAGGAATAGAATACAATAACCTATTGAGCTCTGCATCCACAGCCTCTATCATTGCCAGGTATTTCCCAAAGTTATTTTGAGTAGATGATACGGTGTACAAATGATCGGGTGGTACATGATAAGGCATATGTGGAGCAGAATGCGCTAACCATAGAAACCAGGGATTGTTATTTTGATCGTTGATCCAATCGATAGAGGCATCCGTTAAAGCTGTAGTCATGTATGTATTTTCAGTTGTAGTTATACCATTTTCTGTTTTTGCCCAAGCATAATAATCTGTTGGAGCCGCTCCCATGAGGCCCATGAAATAATCTACTCCGTGATCTGTTGGGTGAAAGTTGTCTATGGGCTGAGAGATATGCCACTTTCCTATGACAGCATCTGAATAGGCATTATCAGTTGCTTCTTCGAGGGCTTTAAAAACGGAGATGTGTTCAAGGTCAAGGTTTCCGGGAGTACCTTGGACACCCGTTTTTACTCCATATTTACCGCTCAGGATTGCCGCCCTTGAGGGAGTACATTTTGGAGCTGAATAGACATTATCGAAGGTGATTCCTGTAGCTCGGAGACTATCTAAGGTGGGAGTTGTAGGAAATGTGCCTTCAAAATGATAGCCATTGAGTATGTCCACGCCCATATCATCAGCTATCACGAGTAGTATGTTTGGTTTTTGGCTGTAAAGGGTATTGATAGCTGTTGATAAAACGAAAATTGATAAAAGTAAAAGACGTCTAAACATTTGTAAATTTTAGTGCAGGCTAATTTGCCTTAAAAGTAAGATAGAAAAATGACTACAAAGTTTAATTTCTATTAAAAAAGATGCTTTTCTTTTATTCAATTAATTGGCTAAGCAGGATGTTGACTTTTTTAAACACAAAGGACTCTAAGGTTTCGCAAGGTTCACAAAGGATAAAATTGAAGTGATAAAAATATAAACCAAGCTTATTATAGCCCTGTGCCCCGCACAGGGCAAAAAACAATGTCAAAAATAGTAGCCTGTAAGGTTACCATATAATTAGGAGACAGGATATATTAACTATAAAAGGTGTGTAAACCAAATTGCACTTTTTGCATTTTTTCGAGTTTCCCAAATGTTTCAAATGAAGCAAGAAGAAACCAAACAATTAGGAAGCCTAGCCAAGGCAGATCTTGTGGGGGACTGAACGATCATCGAAGATGTAGCAGCGATAGCTGCTAAGAGAAGGAACGCGTAAGCGGTGGGTGGATGATAGTGATGCAAGTTTATCCACCCGCCGCTTACGCGTTCCCTCCCTTGTCGACTATTGTCGACACTCTCCGAGATCGGTTTATCCCCTAGAATTTTTGGTTTCGTTTTTTTTCAATGAAAAAAGGAAAATCCAGCTGATAAGCGAATAATAGATTGAAATTTAACCCATGAAAATTAAAAATAAAAAGAATTAATCGACTAAAACCCTTATTTGATTTAAGTCAAATTGAATATTTAGTGCAATATGGTTTACACACCCATAAAAGCCAACAAAAGACCAAGCAACCTTTATTAATATAAATGAAATTTTCAAGCTAAGTTAGCGACTGTACAAAAGTTTAAGTGACTCATTGGTTGAAGATTAGTCATAAGAATATGAAAGGACAGTATTTAACTAAACCAACAAATTTAAAGTCAAATAGCTTTTATAAGGGCTCTTCTCAACCTATGGAGCAATATTTTATTCGATATTTGGCGTTTCAAAATGAAATTGTCAAAAAAATAAAGTATAAATTAAACGAACAATAATTATTATGAAATACCTAAATCTACTTTCCTTAGTACTTGGATGTCTACTTGTTGTTGCTTCATGCAATGAAAAAGCAATGCCTGTAAAAAATGATTCAGAATTGAAACAGCCTTCAATTGACCATAATATTCCAAGCGAAGTAGCTACTAGTGTCTTTGATAAAGCGCCTATTACAAAGAAAGGTGTGCCAGAAATTGGAGAACTTGAAGAAGATTGTCATGGTAAAAGGATGGTAACTCAAACATTAGAAGAAGTTGAAGCTTCCATCCTGAAGATTGGAGATAAGTATGTCATAAGTACTGATAGTGGTAATAGTAGATATAACCCATGCGACTTGCCAAAAAAACTTTTGGTAGATGGAATGCCTGTCCGTTTTTCTGGAGAAGTATTAGAAATACGTCCAAATGAGCGATTGATGGCCACTCCATTTAGATTAAAGAATATTGTAGAACGAGACAATTAGGACGTCATTTTTTTCCTTTATCGATAGATTCTTCCCTTAAGTCGAAGATTTTATACATCATTTCACATATCGTGAATCATTATTGCTGTTTGTTTTGTTGGAAGTGTATATATTGAACCTTGAAGCGGTTTAAAAACAGATTGTGTATTTCTTTGCACGTCATTTAGCTTACGATTTTAAATCACTTCAATTTATTAACTAAATCTTAAAACAAAACATTCATGTCATTCAATAAAAAGCCTAATCCTCAAATACCTGCAGGATTTGGGAAATATCTAATTTTTGGTCTATTTTTTCTATTTCTATTTATAGCATTAACAAATACTACATTCCTGACGATCAAATCAGGAGAAAAAGGAGTTTTATTTAAACAATTTGGAGGTGGTCTCGAAAAAGAAACCGTCTATGATCAGGGGTTTCATATAGTTGCTCCTTGGAATACAATGTTTATTTATGATGTTCGTACCAACGAAGCTTTCGAAGAAATGGAAGTCCTTTCTAAAAATGGTCTAAGTATTAAGGTAGAATTATCGTACAGATACTCTCCTGATCCTAAAAAAATTGGTTTTTTGCATGATCAGATTGGTACAAACTATGATTTGCGGATAATAAAGCCAGAAATAAGATCTGCTACAAGAGAGGTTATTGGTCAATACAATCCAGAAGAATTATATTCCACTAAAAGAGAGGCTATACAACAAGAAATTTATGATAAAACTGCCGCTTCAATAGGTCAAAAAAACATACTTCTTGATGCAATTTTGATTAGGTCGGTAACATTGCCTGAAAATCTTAGAAACGCTATTGAGAAAAAATTAGAAGAGGAGCAATTGTCTCTTCAATACAAATATAAACTTGATAGAGAAAGACAAGAAGGAGAAAGAAGGGTCATCGAAGCTCAAGCAAAAGCAGATGCAAACAAAATCCTAAATGCTTCTCTAACAGATAAAATTTTACGAGATAAAGGTATTGAAGCAACGTTAATGTTGGCTCAATCTCCAAATGCAAAAGTAGTCGTAGTAGGTGGTTCTGGAGATGGATTGCCATTGATATTGAACAACTAGGAACGAATTTAATATAAGTTAAAGAGGCAATAGTACTTAGTGTATTATTGTCTCTTTTTTATTAACGAAATCTACGTGGTGTCCTTTGTGCATTCTTCGTGATCATTGCGGTTAAAAAACCTTGTTCGGGAAATTAACTCATTTCAAATGTCACAGATAGAAGAATATTCAGTTAGTAGAGAAAGGTGTTTTTAATTTTGATTCAACGAATTCAATTATGCTAGTTACTACAAATGCAAGTGCTGTCCAAGGCGTAGAGGCGCAAACGATCACTGTCGAAGTCAATGCAGGAGGGATTGTCCAGCAAGGAAAACCATTCTATGTATTGGTGGGATTGCCAGATAGTGCCGTCCGAGAAGGATTCAGTAGGATAGAAGCTGCCGTGAAGAATATAGGCTATAAAGTACCAAGAGTAAAATTGATCGTGAATCTTGCGCCAGCGGATATCCGCAAAGAAGGATCTGCATATGATCTACCTCTAGCCTTAGCTTCTCTTGCGGCCACAAAACAAATAGTTGCTCCAGAAATAGGCAAATATGTGATAATGGGCGAATTGGCTTTGGACGGAAGTCTCAGACCGATCAAAGGTGCTTTGCCTATCGCTATTCAAGCCAGGAAAGAAAAGTTCAAAGGACTAATACTTCCAAAACAAAATGCAAGAGAAGCTGCAATTGTTAATGATTTAGAAGTTTTTGGGATAGAAAACTTGAAAGATGCTGTCGACTTTTTGCAAGGAGATATTCAACTCAAACCGGCGGTGCATGATACAAGAGATGAGTTTGAACATAATGAAAATGAATATACTGTAGATTTTAGTGATGTCAAGGGTCAGGAAAATATTAAGCGGGCACTTGAAATTGCAGCAGCTGGCGGCCATAACGTAATATTGATAGGACCTCCAGGTTCTGGAAAAACCATGTTGGCTAGAAGGCTTCCTACAATTTTACCACCATTAAACTTACATGAAGCTTTGGATACGACCAAGATTCATTCAGTGGCTGGAATACTTCCCCCAAATGCATCTTTGGTTGGGTCCAGGCCATTTCGTTCTCCTCACCATACCATCAGTGACGTCGCTTTAGTAGGTGGAGGTTCTAATCCAAATCCAGGAGAAATTTCACTAGCACACAATGGTGTTTTGTTTTTGGATGAGCTACCAGAATTCAAAAGGTCAGCATTAGAAGTACTGCGACAACCGATGGAAGAGAGAAAAGTCACCATTTCTAGAGCTAGAATTTCTGTCGATTATCCGGCAAGCTTTATGCTTGTAGCAAGTATGAATCCATGTCCATGTGGGTTTTATAATCATCCTGAAAAAGATTGTGTTTGTGGTCCAGGAATAGTGAAAAAGTATTTGACAAAAATCTCAGGCCCACTTTTGGATAGGATTGATTTGCATGTTGAAGTTACACCTGTATCTTATGAGGAGTTATCTAGCGCTGAATTTAAAAGCGAAACCAGTGAATCGGTCACTAAAAGAGTAGTCGAGGCAAGAGAAATCCAAAACAAGCGATTCGAAAAATACACAAATATCAATGGCAATGCGCTAATGCCAAGTCGAATGGTGCGAGAAGTTTGTGAATTGTCCAAGCCTTGTAGTATCCTATTGAAGACGGCAATGGAAAAGTTACAACTTTCTGCAAGAGCCTATGATAGAATTCTCAAGGTAGCTAGGACATGTGCCGACCTTGGTGGTTCTGATGATATTAAGATAGAACATCTGGCTGAGGCTATACAGTATAGAAGTTTAGATAGAGAAGGTTGGGCTGGATAATATAATTTGTGCTCTGTCAAGAAAACAAACACTCAGAGGGCTTCGAGCCCTTTGAGTGTTTTTACTTATTTGGAAAACACAGGCATGGTCGTAGCTATTCCGAGTACTTTAACACAAAAACGATTCAAAAGGAGTCAAATGAAATCATCAATTTGGGCTTGACTGAGTACTAGGTAAATTTAAAACTATATAATTAATATATGATTCTTATTCAGTTAATGTGGAATAATGTGAATAAATCAATAGTAAAATAGTTATTACCTGAATGGAATACTAAATATTGGAAAACCAAACAACATAAACTAAACAAAACCACAGTTATTTATCCATTAGCTGAATATTTATACAGTTATATTGAATATACCTGAATGATATTTGGATAATAGAAACAATGCTCATATATTTGTTTTATCAAACACTGAAAGCAGTGATACAAATAACAACAAATAATGTGAGGTGATGAAATTGGCAGACGTGCCCTCCTGTCTCGAGGGTGAAGAGTTCGCAATAAACGCTAGGTAATGGGTTGACCACATAAGTTTTTCCCTTGAATCAATAAGATATTTGCCTGGTGGCTAAGCGCTTCGTGGAGGTTCGAATCCTTCTCTCACAGCTAAAGAAAATTACAGTTGAAAAGACTACCCACGGGTGGTCTTTTTTGTTTTATATCGCTGTCAATCAATCCTTTATAACTCTCAATTTATACCTTGATACTTCTTAGAACCTTTACTCTATTTGATGTAAATTTATAAAAGTTCAACATAAGTCGAACAGATTTGACTCTTTTCTTAGTAATTGAATTGAAATTCAATTATAGTAATATGCTCTCATGATGATTTTTAAAATACTGCCTAATCCAAATAAAATAACTAAAATGATTGTTGATGAAATTGTATCTAATGCAGAAAACAATTCTGAGGAAGTACAATGAATAGATCACATATTTGAGAGTCATGTGTCAATATGGGCGTGGGGGTTCGAGTCCCCCTCCGAGCACTTTGAATTACAGTGAGTTATGAAATAGCTTTCATGACTCATTTTTTGCATTAGGCTTTTGGTGCAACATTATTCAGAGTAGATTTATAATACCAGTTGATTAACATCTTGACTAATGAATTCGAATTTTCATACAAACTATTGGTACGGCCTATCAAATTAGTTATCAACAGAGTCGCTTATTAAGGAACTAACAAAAGTCAATAGACACGAAAAACGATTCCGGAATTTAATTGTCGTTAAAATGTAAGTCCAAATGGGTTGTGGACGTAAATAGTCCTAGCTGCAATTCGTATGTTTCAAGGAAAGCAAACCATCTCTTAACTTTGATACTTAATCAGTCCATTTTTTGCTGACGGGATACAATTTAGTCAGAAATAGAAGAAGAATTGAATTAGTACATTTCGAAAATCTTTAGATTATTTCTTGCGTACTTACTGGGAAACGTTCGGTCGAATCCAAGATCTGAAAGAAGAGGAGATTGCTAAAATTGATCTACCTTAGCTTAACAATTCTGATCGATGCCTGCTAAATGGATCATTCATATTACCCTTTTATTAAGCCAGTTATTGGTTTTATCTGCATTTGGACAGAAGGTCCCTGACATGGTTGTACTGCAGGCCTCCAATGTCACCGCTTTCAATGTAAATGAAGATTTGCCTGTTAAATGTGTTTCAGGTGGTTTGGTCGATTCCAAAGGACGACTATGGTTTAATGGCTGTAACAGTTATAGTAAAACTATTCTCGTATATCAATTTGATGGCAGAAACACCCATTCCATTCACTTAGATGCATTTCCAGAAAGTTTTGATAGTGAGGCCACGCTTGTCTGCCAAAATAATTCGGGAGAACTTATTGGTTTTATTAGTAATTCGCGCCAATACTTTTTTTTTAATCCCAATACCAGCAAACTTCGTTTTTACGAACTTCCGGAGGGGGATGCAGAGATCAATTTTCTTGGAATCACCAAGGATCATGATCTGATCATTCATGCCTCCGATCAGGATAGGCATTATATCTATTTAAGGAAACAGGAGAAGCTCCAACTTTTAGGAAAACTACCCAGGAGTAAAAATTTGGATGGAAGCCTGCTCAATATGAGATATAATAAACCATTGCTTACTGAGACCGATTTGTGGTATATGGATATAATTTTATCATTAATTCCAGGCAAGGATAGCAATAGAACCTATGTTGGAAAACTTTATCGGATCAATCTCCATTCCGGTATCATCAAAGAATATCCCGTAGAGGATTTTTTTGGGAAGAATCCCCCGCAACAATTTGAAGATGGTTGGACCGAAGTATATCTAAGCAAAAATCCAGAGGGCCAGGCGATACTCCATTTTAAAAAAACGAATCAATTTTTTAATATTGACCCCGATACTGATCTCATATCTCCTTTTGACCATTTACCTGGGAATATATCGGTGAGCCTCTTTAATGGACTTAAGTTGGATATAAAATATGACCAGGCAGGAAACACACTTTTCTTTGATCGAAATGGTGATAAGGCGATACTGCTGGATACTTTCGGTAAGGTGTATGATTACAGCAAAGTGTTGAATACTGCTATACAAAAGGTAAATAGTGAAAAGAATAATGTAATAAGAAAATTGTGGAGCCATGATTTTCGGGAAATGATCTATTTATTTCTCAGAGGGGGGGTAAGTGTTGCAGAAATCCAACCTGTAGGAGCAATAAAAAACTATTTTAGGCCTTTCGGGAGCGGTGCTATTTCCGAATTGGGATCGGACAATTATATAGTCTATCTTGACCGTACAAGGTCAGCGCCCAGATTGGTGGAATTTCAAAAAGACAAGATAAATACTCCCAGGGATATTGAATTAACGCAAAGGATTTGCTCTTCGATAGGTGGTTTAAAGCTTGAATTGCAAAGCTCAGTAAGAAGAGACCGAAAAGGTGGTAATTGGTATTGTATGAAAAAGGAAGCAACCCGGGTTAACGCATTGCTTCATCAGAAAAGTGATGGGACTTGTACTATTTTTGAAACTGGGATACACATTGATGAATTTGTCTTTCTCGACTCAATTACGATCTTGTTAGCAGGAGGCCCTGATGAGCTTAACACACAGTTTTATACGTACAATCTAAGGACCAGGCAACTCAGCCCTTTTTCTATTAGTGATCAATCGGGTCAAATCCGGGCTCATGTAAAAGATATGTTAATTGCAAGGGACGGTACCATTTGGATCGCCACAGTAAATGGCTTATTATGTATTGACCAAAAAGGAGGAGATATTCGGCATTTGGGTGTTGATCAGGGGTTTAGGGCCCAATTCTATTTCTGCCTGCATGAAGATAAACGTGGACGTTTGTGGATAGGCACCTATAATGCCGGACTTTATATTTATGATCCCATAAACGATAGCCTAAATGTCATTGATCAACAAAAAGGATTATCCAACAATTCGGTATGTAGTATTTTGGAGGACGATGAAGGGGTATTTTGGATAGCTACCTATTATGGGTTGAACCTGGTATCGCCACAAGGAGAAGTATTGGCCCGGCTCTATCAAAATGATGGTTTGGCTAACAACCGATTTAAACATAATTCAGATTATAAAGATAGCCGGGGCAACTTGTTATTTGGTACTCTTTCAGGTTTGAGCCGGATCGAACCCTTGGCAGTTAAAAAACAGGTATTGAATCGGAGCGATCCGCAAATTTACGGGATTAGCATCACTGCTTACCACCCGGGCATTAAAAAAGATAGCACACAGCAATATGGATTTGATCGGTTGGAAAGGGTACAACTGCCGGCTACCCATCGTTACCTGAACCTTAATTTTGGACTTTCTAATTATATTCTCTCAGCCGAAAATGAGTTTGCCTATAAAATTGTAGGAAACGCTAATCCTAGTCAAAGCGATTGGCTTTCTATAGGAAACAGCAATGAACTGAACCTTAGTAACCTTCCTCCAGGCCGCTTAGATATCCTCATTCGGGGCCGTGATTATAAGGGCGATTGGACTACAGAGCCTTTAATCATCCCGGTCGAAGCAGGTGAAATTTTTTATAAACAGCTTTGGTTTTACCTGCTTTGTATGATACCATTTGTTGGCTTTGCCATTATCTGGGTTCGCCGCTTGCGTATGGAAAAGACGATGCTGACTACAGAGGTCAATCGAGCCACAAAAAAAATAAGGGAAGATAAAAATCTCATCGAACAACAGGCAGAACGTTTGCAGGAACTCGATAAAATGAAATCCAGGTTTTTTACCAATATCTCCCATGAACTGCGGACACCGTTGACCATCATTAGAGGCATGGTAGATCAAATGAAAGAAAACCCGGGAAAATGGCTGGCAAAGGGGCACAAGATGATTACACGGAATAGCGATAACCTGCTCAACCTCGTCAAGCAAATACTGGATCTTCGCAAACTCGAATCCGGCAAGCTGGAACTCGACATGGTTCAAAGGGATGTAGTACATTACCTCAAATACATCGTCGAATCTTTTCATTCCCTGGCCGAAAGCAAAGACATCCAATTGCACTTCCAGTCCGTGGAACCTGAAGTGATGATGGATTACGATGCCGAAAAGATGCTTCGCATCGTTTCAAACCTCTTGTCAAATGCCATCAAATTTACCCCCGAAGGCGGAGATGTTTTTATTAAAGTGTCGAAAGAAAATAGTACCTTAAAAGATACCTCAAACTCACTCCTTGTCCAGGTTAGCGACACCGGTATCGGCATCCCTGCTAATAAAATAGCACATATTTTTGATCGGTTTTACCAGGTGGACGATTCGAATACCCGCAAAGGAGAAGGAACCGGTATCGGCCTGGCGCTGACCAATGAACTGGTCAAATTGATGAGTGGAGATATAAAAGTAGAAAGCCGACCAAAGGAGGGAACAGTTTTCAGCATTAAAATCCCAATAAGCAATGAAGCGCCAATGAGCGAAAAAAAGGAAGAATTGGCCAATCAAAATGAAATTGCTCAATCGCTGGCCCTATCCAATATCGACGAATTGCAAATAGCTACAATGTCGCATCATGATTCCCAACTTCCTACGCTATTGATCGTGGAAGACAATACCGATGTGGTGCAATACCTGGTGGCTTGTTTGGAAGATCAGTTCCAACTGGAAGTCGCACGCGATGGGAAGGAAGGCATTGAAAAAGCCATCGAGCAGGTACCCGATATTATTATCAGCGATGTGATGATGCCTCGAAAGGATGGTTTCGAACTCTGCCAAACCCTCAAAACTGATGAACGTACCAGCCATATTCCCATTGTACTTTTAACAGCCAAAGCAGATCAGGACTCCCGCATCACAGGACTTGAAAGAGGAGCTGATGCCTACCTCACCAAACCCTTCAACAAAAAGGAACTTTTCGTCCGGCTAAAAAACTTGTTGAAAATCAGGAAAATGCTACAGGAAAGATATTCTTCTTTAGAAGAACTTGCTCCCACTCAGGAGATCGCTTTCCAGCAGGAAGATGAATTCATAGAAAAAGTCAGGTCTGCCATCGAAGAAAATCTTGATGATGAAACTTATGGCATTGCCGAACTATGCAAAACAGTATTCATGAGTCGTGCTCAACTACATCGAAAAATTAAAGCACTGACCAATCGTTCTACCTCGCATTACATCCGTTCCATCAAACTATATAAAGCCAAAACACTCCTCAAAACAACCGATCTAAATATCTCCCAGGTAGCTTATGAAGTTGGATTTAATGATCCAAAGTATTTTTCAAGGACATTCTCTGAAGAATTTGGTGTTTCACCCACCGAATTACGTAAATAGCTAAATATCAGTAAATTACACTTTAATTCCTTCCTGTTTTATCTAATAAATAGCTGCCTGTTTTATAGAATGAGACAATAGTCCACCACTTTGAGACAATAGTCCTCGCAGGGATTTCATCTTCCTCCCACCTTTGTAATGTCAAACGAATCTACGAAGACGCAATAGCCAAAAAATATATTTCAAGGCCTTCAGGATTCTTTTATTAAAAAACAAAAATCAATATCATGTTAAAATGTAAAGCAAATCCCGATCTATTATCAGGAATAAAAAACACCTTACTCCGTACAAGCATTTTCACTTTGTTTTTAGTCTTTTTTGCAAGTCCGTCTTTTGCACAAGTGGGGATCAACACTGACAGCAGTAATCCAGACGCAAGTGCCATACTGGACATAAAATCAACAACTAAAGGCATGCTGGTTCCCCGAATGGCCACAGCACAACGCGATGCTATTAGCAGCCCAGCTACCGGCTTATTAGTATTTGATACCGACTTGAGTAGCTTTTGGTTTTACAACGGAACAGCCTGGGAAGATTTGAGCGCCGTAGAAACTTCCGATCATATTGCCGATGCCGACAACGATACCAAAATACAAGTGGAAGAAAGTGCAAATGAAGACATCATCCGCTTTGATATCGCCGGTACCGAATTCGGATATATGGATGGAACGACCTTTCACCTGAAAGCTCCGGGCAACAGCCTTTTCATCGGCAATAATGCCGGACTGAATGATGATGGAAGCGATAATCGCAACACCTTTATTGGCATAGATGCCGGAAAGGCTAACACCACTGGAAAGGACAACACCGCAAATGGATATAAGGCGCTTGTTAACACCACCACTGGAGATAGAAACACCGCGAATGGACATCAAGCCCTTTATTCCAACACCACAGGATATTTTAACACTGCAAACGGATATCAAGCCCTTTATTCCAACACCATTGGAGAAGAGAACATCGCGAATGGATATCAAGCCCTTTATTCCAACACCACAGGATATTTTAACACTGCAAACGGATATCAAGCCCTTTATTCCAACACCACAGGAAAATTTAACACCGCGAACGGATATCAAGCTCTTTTTTTCAATACCAATGGAAGAAACACCGCAAATGGATATCGAGCCCTATATTCCAACACCACAGGAACTTATAACACCGCGAATGGTTATGAAGTGCTTTTTAACACCACCACAGGAAATAAGAACACCGGGAACGGATTTCAAGCTCTTTTTTTCAATACCACAGGAAGTCATAACACCGCAAATGGATATCAAGTCCTTTATTCCAACACCACTGGTGGTTTGAACATTGCAAACGGATTTGCTGCGCTAGAAAGCAACACCACAGGAAATAATAATACTGCAATGGGAGATTATACGCTTAATAACAATACCACGGGAAATGATAACACCGCTGTGGGTTCTAATGCAAATGTAGGATCAGGAAACCTGAGCAATGCCACCGCCATCGGTGCTGACGCACTTGTAAGCCAAAGCAATAGCCTTGTACTTGGAAATGGTGTCAATGTGGGCATTGGTACTTCGTCACCTGCTCAGAAATTGGATGTAGATGGAAACGCCTCCATCGATGGAAATACTTTTAATGTAGATGATGTCAATGACAGAGTAGGCATCGGTACTTCATCACCTGCTCAGACATTGGATGTAAATGGAAACGCCTCCATCGACGGAAATACTTTTAATGTAGATGATGTCAATGACAGAGTAGGCATCGGTACTTCATCACCTGCTCAGACATTGGATGTAGATGGAAACGCCTCCATCGACGGAAATACTTTTAATGTAGATGATGTCAATGACAGAGTAGGCATCGGTACTTCATCACCTGCTCAGACATTGGATGTAAATGGAAACGCCTCCATCGACGGAAATACTTTTAATGTAGATGATGTCAATGACAGAGTAGGCATCGGTACCTCATCTCCAAGTCAGAAATTGGATGTAGATGGTGATATCCGTATCCGAGGAGGTTCTCCAAATGTGGGAGATGTACTCACGGCTACGAGTACCGATGGAACTGCGACTTGGGAAGACAACAAATCAAGAGTTGCAACTGCGAAAAATGCAGATTTGAGCTCCTACGATGGTTCAGATGTTTGGCGAAACATCCTCTCCGCCTTCTCCTTGTCTGTCAATTCTGGAGATCTGCTCGTCTTCAATGGACTGGCAGCTGCCAAACTTGATGAAGGTTCTTCCACTGACAATTTTTCTTATCGGGTTTCTATTTCCGGTTGTGCATCAACGACCACCAATGTGATGGTTTTAGAGCCAGATGGTGAAAGTGGAAATTTGAATCATACTAAGTTTAAACCTACACCTTATCTGGATTATTGGACGGCATCCTGCAACGGTACGGTCAATTTTACCTTCCAAATGAATAATGATGGCGATGATGCTTGGACTGTCAAAGATCGGGTTTTGGTGGTGACGAAGTATTAGTTGTATCTGATTAATGGTATTAATGCCCAGTTATTAAACTACTTAGATTATTTGATTATTTCCTGTAGCAAAAACAGTATTTTTTTTCCAGGATTAACTCATTTGGAACAATAGTACCGAAGGTTGGAACAATAAGTAATCCGGCAGATCCACAATGCTCCCACCTTTGTAATGTCAAACGAATCTACGAAGACGCAATAACCAAAAAACATATTTCAAAGCCTTCAGGATTCTTTTATTAAAAAACAAAAATCAATATCATGTTAAAATGTAATGCAAATCCCGATTCCTTATCAGGAATAAAAAACACCATACTCTGTACAAGCATTTTCACTTTGTTCTTACTCGTTTTTGCAAGTCCATCTTTTGCACAAGTGGGCATCAATACCGACAACAGTGCCCCGGACGCCAGTGCTATTCTTGACATCAAATCCACCACTAAAGGCATGCTGGTACCGCGAATGACCACTGGGCAGCGCACAGCTATTAGCAGCCCTGCAACCGGCTTGTTAGTTTTTGATACCGAAATAGGCAGCTTTTGGTTTTATAACGGAACAACCTGGGAAGATTTAGGCGACGTAGAAACTTCCGATCATATTGCCGATGCCGATGCCGACACCAAAATACAAGTGGAGGAAAGTGCAGACGAAGATAAGATCCGCTTTGATATCGATGGTACCGAATTCGGACATATGGATGGAACGACCTTTCACCTGGAAGCTCCGGGCTCCAGCCTCTTTATCGGTACCAATGCAGGACAAAATGATGATGGAAGCAACAACAACAACACCTTCATTGGCGTAGATGCCGGTCATTCCAACATCACTGGAGAGGATAACACTGCGAATGGATATGAAGCACTTTATAACAACACCACTGGAAATTACAACACTGGGAATGGATATAAGGCCCTTGTTAACAACACCACAGGAAGTTATAACACCGCGAATGGAAATAATGCACTTTATTCCAACACTACAGGAAATAATAACACTTCAATTGGAAATGAAGCGCTTTATGACAACACCACAGGAAATGATAACACCGCGCTGGGTCATCAAGCAGATGTTGGTTCAGGTGGCCTGAGTAATGCCACCGCCATCGGTGCCAATGCACTTGTAAGTCAAAGCAACAGCCTTGTACTTGGAAATAATGTCAATGTGGGCATTGGTACCTCATCTCCAAATGAGACACTGGATGTAGATGGAAACGCTTCCATCGACGGAAGCACTTTTTATGTGGATGATTTCAACGACAGGGTAGGTATCGGCACCTCATCTCCTGCTCAGACATTAGATGTAAATGGTAACGCTTCCATCGACGGAAGCACTTTCATTGTGGATGATGTCAACAACAGAGAGGGCATCGGTGTCTCTAGTCCCAACCATAAATTACATGTGGTAGACGATGCAGATGGACAGGAAGTCTTTGTAGCTAAAATAATGAATACAGCCAATAGCAATTCGACTCGCGATGATGGCTTATTGATACAGGCAGGTCATGACAATTACAATAGTGCCAAGGAATCCAGCTTTATCCAATTTGAAACACCCAGCGGTAATTATTGTGGCAGGATCAAGCAATCAGGAAGTACGGCAGTAGAATATTTTTCTGTTTCTGACCGTCGCTTGAAAGAAAACATTCAGCCTACTCGATTTGGCTTATCCAATCTTTTGAAAATAGAAGTCCGGGATTATAATTATAAAACGGATCATTCAGGTGATGTACAAACCGGTTTTATTGCCCAGCAACTCTATACTGCTTATCCACCGGCAGTCGGTATAGGCGGAGAAGATGTTGAAACCAAACCCTGGGAAGTAGCTTATGGCTCCATGACCCCGTTGCTGGTACAAGCGGTCCAGGATCAGCAGAAAGTTATTGAAAAGCAACAAGCAGATATTGAAGCTTTGAAAAGGAAAAACAAAGAATATGTTTATCGCCTAGTTCAGATCGAAGCTGCCTTATTGAAACTCAAGACTCTTAATTCGCAGTCAGAAAGAATGAACGGAACTAAATAAATCAGAATTAGTGATTATCCTTTTCAACTCAAAAGTAAGAAAATAGAAATTGTATTATTTTCAAATTCAAATAAAAAAACATGGCCACTATAAAAAAATTGACATATAATCCGGTAGCTCAACTTAAAATGTTGGAGCCTAAAAGTGCCAAGAAAATTGGGTTTAACACTCTTGAAGGAATTCATATTATAGATACATCAAATATTATCTGCTGCGAAGCATTGGGGAATTATACGAAGGTGCATTTAAAAGATAAAAAATCATTTATGGTTTCTAAAACATTAAAATTAATAGAAGAACACTTACCGTTTCGCCAATTTAAAAGATGCCATAATTCATTTATTGTCCAGATAAATGAAGTTTTAAAAATACATGAAAGTTTGGAAATGTCCAATGGAATTATTGTTCCTATTTCAAGGCGAAAGAAAAAGGAGGTCAAAGGTTGGTTTAGCGAAATTGTTTCATTTATTTAAAATCTAAACGGTATGCTTCATCTGGTTTTTTGACTTTTACATTTCCCATATGAAGTTGAGACTCCCCTACGACATTTTACTATCTGACTATTGGCAAAACCAATAATGATGCTCAACTCTCTCAGGACATTCATGTGAAAATTGTATGCCAATGACTGCTGGCAATTTGGATCTCAACAATAAGGATCTCCTACTTGATAGTGGTGATGGTGTATCCCGTCAGCAAAAAGTGGTGCTTTAACCTCTTTTTGATTATTGTTTTTGATGCTGTAATAAAGTTTCTACATTTTGATTTTCTACATTTTTTCTGGTCTCCGAAATTGGCTATGAAGCAAGTTTTAGCGATTCCGGCTTTTTCTTCTCTACCTACCGGAAAGAAATCGGTCAGAACTCAAGATCTCAATGAGGATGAGTTTGCTTAAAATTAATCTATCTTCGCTTAACAATATTGATCGATGCCTGTTAAATGGATCATTCATATTACCTTATTTTTAAGCCAGTTGTTGGTTGTATCTGCATTTGGCCAGGAGATTCCAGACATGGTAGTACTGCAGGCCTCCAATGTCACTGCTTTTAATGTAAATGAGGACCTACCTATTCAATGTGTTTCTGGTGGTTTGGTAGATTCCAAAGGACGCCTATGGCTCAATCCCTGTCTTAATTTGGGCGAAAATCAACCCATTCATTTATATCAATTTGATGGTCGAAACACGCATTCCATCCAATTGGATATAATTCCGGAAGATCACGAAGACCAGGCCATCCTTGCCTGCCAAAATATATCGGGGGAACTTATTGGTTCTATTAGTCGAACGGGCCAATATTTTTTTTTCAACCCCAATACCAACAAACTTCGTTTTTACAAGCTTCCTGAAGGAGATGCTGTGATTAATTTTATGGGAATCACCAAAGACCAGGACCTAATCATACATGCCTCCAGTGAGGAATTCCATTATATCTATATAATAAAAAAGGAGAAGCTCCAACTTTTAGGAATTGTACCCAGGAGTAAAAATTTGGATGGAAGCCTGGCCATTGTGAAAAACGAATATCTGGTGCTTACTGAGACCGATTTATGGCATATGGATATAATTTTATCAACCATTCCAGGCAAAGGTGACAATAGAACCTATGTTGGAAAACTTTATCGGATCAATCTTCTTTCCGGCATCATCAAAGAATATCCTGTTGTTGATTTTTTGGGAAATAATCCCACACAACAATTTAAAGATCAATGGACTTCAATATACCTAAGCACAAATGCAAAAGGCCAGGCGATCCTCCATTTTAAAAAAACGAATCAATTTTTTAAAATTGACCCCCTTACTGACCTCATATCTCCCTTAGACCATTTACCTGGAAATATATCGGTGAAGCTCTTTAAGGGACTTAAGTTAGCTATAAAATATGACCAGGCAGGAAACACCCTTTTCTTTGATCGAAATGGTAAAAAAGCAATACTGCTGGATACCTTCGGTGGCATATATGATTACAGCAAAGTGCTGATTACTGCTATTAAAGCCGTAAATGGAGAAAAGAAACATGTAATAGGAAAATTGTGGAGCCATGATTTCCGGGAAATGATCTATTTGTTTCTCAGTGGGGGAATAAGTGTAGCAGAAATCCAACCGGAAGGAACAATAAAAAATTATTTTGGACCCTTCTCGATCAGGTCTATTTCCGAACTGGGCCCGGACCATTATATAGCCTATCTTATGAATACAGGGAAAGGCCCCAGGTTGGTAGAATTTCAAAAAGACAAGTTTAATACTCCGATGGATATTGAATTAACGAATAGGATTTGTTCCTCATTAGGTGGTTTTAAACTTAATAGGTTTGCCTTGATTCGAAGAGACCAAGAGGGTGGCAATTGGTTTTGTTTGCAAACACCACCAACCTCGATTAACTCATTGATTCATCAGGAAAGTGATGGGAATTGTACTATTATTGAAACTGGAACATATATTGATGAAATTGCCTTTCTTGACTCCAATACGATCTTGTTGGTAGGAAGGTATAGGCCGGACAAACCTCAGCTTTATAGGTATAATCCAAAGAATAGGCAACTAAAGCCTTTCTTTGAAAATGATCAATCACCCAAAATCCAGGGTAAAATATATGATTTGTTAATCAGCCAGGACAGCACCATTTGGATAGCCACTATAAATGGTTTATGGCGTATTGATTCAAAAAAAGGAGAAAGGCAACATTTAAGTATAGCCCAGGGCTTCCAGGACGAGCGTATGCTTTGTCTGCATGAAGATAAGCTTGGGCGCTTGTGGATAGGAACCAACAGAGGCGGGCTTCATATTTATGATCCCGTATCCGGGGATATAAGCATCATCGATCAAAAAAAAGGCTTATCCAACAATAAGGTGGTTGGTATCCTCGAGGACGATGAAGGGGTATTTTGGATCGCTACCAACCATGGGATGAACCTGGTAAGCTCAAAAGGAGAAGTAATGACCCAGCTCTATCAAAAGGATGGTTTGGCTAACAACGAATTTAATCAAAATTCATTTTATAAAGATAGTCAAGGCAACTTATTATTTGGTACCATTTTAGGTTTGAGCCAGATCGAACCCAGGGCACTTAAAAAACAGGTGTTGAATCGCATTGATCAGCAAATATACGGGATCAGCATTACTACTTTCCACCCGGACATTAAAAAAGATAGCACCCGACAATATGGATTTGACCTGTTGGAAAGGGTACAACTGCCGGCTACCCATCGATATCTGAATCTTGATTTTGGCCTTTCTAACTATATTCTCTCAGCCGAAAATGAATTTGCTTATAAAATCGTCGGAAACGCTAATCCGAGTCAAAGCGAATGGCTATCTTTAGGAAACAACAATGAACTCAACCTTAGTAATCTGCCAGCAGGCCGCTTTGATATCCTCATTCGAGGTCGCGATTATAAGGGTGATTGGACTGCAATACCTTTAATCATCCCCGTCGAAGTAGGTGAATTTTTCTATAAACAGCTTTGGTTTTACCTGCTTTGTATGCTACCATTCATTGTTTTTGCCATTATCTGGGTTCGCCGCCTTCGTATGGAAAAGACGATGCTGACTACAAAGGTCAATCGAGCCACCAAAAAAATAAGAGAAGACAAAAAACTCATCGAACAACAAGCAGAACGATTGCAGGAACTCGATAAAATGAAATCCAGGTTTTTTACCAATATCTCTCATGAACTGCGAACACCGCTAACCATCATTAGAGGCATGGTCGATCAAATGAAAGAAAACCCGGGAAAATGGCTGGCAAAGGGGCACAAGATGATTACAAGAAATAGCGATAACCTGCTCAATCTCGTCAATCAAATACTGGATCTTCGCAAACTCGAATCGGGAAAACTGGAGCTCAATCTTATTCAAAGTGATATGGTACCTTACCTCAAATACATCGTTGAATCTTTTCATTCCCTGGCCGAAAGCAAAGACATCCAATTGCATTTCCAGTCTGATGAAGCGGAAGTGATGATGGATTATGATGCCGAAAAAATGCTGCGAATCGTTTCAAACCTCTTGTCAAATGCCATCAAATTTACGCCCGAAGGCGGCGATGTTTTTATTAAAGTAACAAAGGAAAACTCAGATATAAAAGATGTCTCGAACTCACAACTCTCTCCTCTTCACCCACTCACCATTCAGGTGAGAGACACCGGCATCGGCATCCCTGCTGATAAAATAGCACATGTTTTCGATCGGTTTTACCAAGTGGATGATTCAAGTACCCGCAGTGGAGAAGGAACCGGAATCGGCCTGGCGCTGACCAATGAACTGGTCAAATTGATGAGCGGAGATATAAACGTAGAAAGCCAACCAAACGAGGGAACGACTTTCAGTATCAAAATCCCAATAAGCAATGAAGCGCCAATAAGCAAGGCAAAAGAAGACAAAACCAATCAAAATGAAATTGCCTCAACACTGACGTTATCTACCATCGACGAATTGCAAATATCTACCATGTCGCCTCATGATTCCCAACTTCCTACGCTGTTGATCGTGGAAGACAATACCGATGTGGTGCAATACCTTGTGGCCTGCCTGGAAGATCAGTTTCAACTGGAAGTTGCACGCGATGGGCAGGAAGGAGTTGAAAAAGCCATTGAGCAGGTGCCCGATATCATCATCAGTGATGTGATGATGCCTCGAAAAGATGGTTTCGAGCTCTGCCAAACCCTCAAAACTGATGAACGAACCAGCCATATTCCCATTGTACTTTTGACGGCCAAAGCAGATCAGGAATCCCGCATCTCCGGCCTGGAAAGAGGAGCTGATGCCTACCTCACCAAACCCTTCAACAAACAGGAACTTTTCGTCCGCCTGAAAAACCTGTTGAAAATCAGGAAAAAACTACAGGAAAGATATGGTACCCTGGAAGAACTTGCTCCCACTCAGGAAATCGCTTTCCAGCAGGAAGATGAATTTATTGGAAAAGTCAGGTCTGCCATCGAAGAAAATCTTGATGATGAATCTTTCGGCATTGTCGAACTTTGCAGAACGGTCGCTATGAGCCGTGCACAACTCCATCGAAAAATCAAAGCACTTACCACCATATCGACTTCTCATTTTATCAGATCCATTCGTCTTATCAAAGCCAAAGAATTACTTCGAACCACCGACTTGAATGTTTCTGAGATAGCTTATGAGGTAGGTTTTTCCAACCCAAAATACTTTTCTATGGTCTTTTCTGATGAATTTGACCAATCACCTAGCGAATTTCGTAAATAACTTAACTTCTATTTGTAATGGTTCGGTAATTCCTTTAAACTTTTAAACATTGAAAATCAATCAATTAAAGATTTAGATATTAATTAAAATCAACTCTACACAAATAGTGAATTGCAAAAAAATCCAATACACCACCTTTCTCATCAGTTTTATAAACATTTGATTATCTGCAATTTAAAAAGTAATTGCCTACATCACTTAATATAGTAACTCAAGTTTCCCATCAAATAATTGTATTGTCGAAGACACTGATATAAAAAGAGTAGAGCCATGCCGCTAAACAGTGGGTGGCGGGGGCAGCATTCGCAGTATAGCC
>Ga0256847_1000072_pt1 | contig 68218 bp, 67 predicted proteins | sample TeddybearmetaG_FD_189099 | JGI IMG/M metagenome (GOLD analysis project Ga0256847, IMG submission 189099) | Hydrothermal vent microbial communities from East Pacific Rise, Pacific Ocean - Teddybear | ecosystem: Environmental > Aquatic > Marine > Hydrothermal vents | place: Pacific Ocean: East... | reverse complement strand
CTATCCACCTAAAGTACTGGCACTAATTTCGCCCTGTCAATGACCCCGAACGGCACACAGTATTCAATATCTGAATCTGTCACAGTCACCGCATCACAATCAACTTTTATTATTTTCCCGAAAAGTTTAACTCTCCCATTTATTTTTTCCAGCAACCATAATTTAGCGTCATAACCGATAAATTTTGTAAAATGTGCCAGTTTAAATAGTGGGCGATCAGTACCCGGAGAAGAAACTTCAAGCGTAAATGCCTCTTTGAGCGTTGCCTCGACCTCTAACACACCACTCACTTGATGACTCACTGCAGCACAGTCGTCAACACCAATACCACTATCATGATCGATATACAGCCTGACCGTGTTTTCACTTTGACTTTTGAGGTACAACACACCGAGCAATTCAAAACCCAACGCATTCACCGTTGGTTCTAACAAATCTTGTAGTGCTTGCGAAACATGCCGCATAAAAATCCATTTCCTAAAAACAAAAAATGGGCTATGTAGCCCATTCCGATTCACATACGTAACAATCACATACGTCCGTGTCTGTGCAGTTTTTCATTTTTCCAGGAGTGGTAATAGCGGGAGCTGGATTTGAACCAACGACCTTCGGGTTATGAGCCCGACGAGCTACCAAGCTGCTCCATCCCGCACCAGTCGGCCCACATTCTACTCAGTAAGCAAAAAATATCAAGCCATTCCTGCGTTAAAACAAAATAGGACTACCCAATACTCATTTGACACCAACTCAGTAGCTTTGAAGGAAACAAACCTAACATCAATACGGCAAGCCCGTTCAAACTAAAAACGACCTGCGCATCAATTTTCACATGGATTTCATGTTCATCTTCTGGCGCATCAAAATACATCAACTTGATGATTCTCAAATAGTAGAACACGCCAATCACGGAGAAAAACACCGCAACAACCGCCAGCCAGGTATAACCGACCGACACGACCGCATCCAGAACAGCAAATTTTGCAGCAAACCCGACGGTAGGAGGGACACCTGCCATCGAAAACATAAGAATCAACATCAACAGTGCATACCACGGATTTCGCTCGCTCAAGCCTTTTAAGTCGCTTAAATTTTCGACCTCAAAACCCTTACGGCTGAGCAACAACAATAAACCAAATGCCCCAATAGCCATGATTGTATATACAATCGTATAAAACATAGAAGCGGCATACCCAGCTTTATTGGCAGCAATAATCCCCAACAAAATAAAACCCACATGAGAAATTGTTGAATAGGCTAACATTCTCTTGATGTTGACTTGCGCAATCGCAACAACATTGCCAATGCCAATGGATGCCACAGCTAAGACGATTAGCATTGGCTGCCATTGCTCCGCTAATGACCCCAGGCCATCAACCAATAAACGCATCACTAGCGCAAACGCCGCCAGTTTTGGCACACTGCCGATGAATAGCGTCACCGCAGTTGGCGAGCCCTCATAAACGTCAGGCAACCACATATGAAAGGGTACAGCGCCCAATTTAAACGCCACACCCACCACAATAAAAACGACCCCCAAAGACAATACCAAGCCTAAGTCTGGCTGTTTTCCAACATTTTCGGCAATGGTTTGCAACTCTAAGCTACCCACCACCCCATAAATAAGTGACATACCGTATAACAGCATGGCCGATGCAACAGAACCCAGCACAAAATATTTTATCGCCGCTTCACTGGCCATTTTGTTGTCTCGATCAAATGCAACAAGCGCGTACAGTGATAACGACAAGAGCTCAAGCCCAAGGTAAATCACCAGCATCGTATTCCCGGAAACCATGATCATCATACCCAAGACGGCAAACAGCCCTAAGACATAATATTCAGATTTATTTAAACCCCGATCTTCAAGATAATCTTTAGAGTAAAGGAAAACAATCGCTGCAGATAAGCAAATGAAAATATTTAGCACCGCCCCCATTTGGTCATTCACGAAATGCCCATTAAACGTGAATTCCGCTTGAACCGGATACACACCCCATAGAGCCATTGCGGTTCCGACTAAGCTTATTTGGCTCAATAAATAGACGACACCTTCTCTATTACGCTTCCAATACAACCCAATGACCAGCGTTAAACAGGTCATACTGAGTAGAAAAATTTCGGGTAAAACAGGTAGGATATTTGGCATTATCTCTTTCTACTTTTTAAAAACACATTCAAGAATAGGTTAATTTGTTAGAGATGTGCTGCAGCAAATGCTCTAACGTCGCGTGCATAACGTCAACAATGGGATCCGGCCAGACACCAAACACCAAAACGGGTATCGCTAGAGCAGACATAACGAATAACTCCCGCTGATTTAGATCTTTCATCGTTTTCACATGTTCGTGTACTATTTCGCCATAAAGCACCCGTTTAACCATCCATAAAGAATAAGCCGCGCCGAGGATCAGCGTTGTTGCTGCAAGAAACGCATACCAAAAGTTTGCACCAAAACTGGCCATAATGACCATAAATTCACCAACAAACCCAGATGTTCCAGGTAAGCCAGAATTCGCCATGGCAAAAAATACAGTAAATGCAGCAAATACAGGCATACTGTGGGCCACACCACCATAATCAGCAATTTCACGACTATGGATGCGATCATACATTACCCCAACCGCTAAAAATAATGCGGCGGAAATAAAACCGTGCGAAATCATTTGCACCATACTGCCTTCAAGACCAATAATTGCCTTCTGAATATCAATCGTTTTATCCGGCATCAAAAGAGAAAACATGATAAAGAAACCCAGCGTCACAAATCCCATATGCGCAATCGATGAGTATGCGATCAGTTTTTTCATGTCCGTTTGAACCAAAGCCACGAACCCAATATAAACCACGCCAATCAAAGACATCGCAATCAGCAACCAATCCAACTCACGGCTCGCATCAGGCGCAATGGGCAAGCTAAAACGCAAAAAGCCATACCCACCAATTTTGAGCATAATGGCCGCTAGAATAACCGAACCTCCCGTTGGCGCTTCAACATGCGCATCAGGCAACCACGTATGCACAGGCCACATTGGTACCTTGACCGCAAATGCAATCAGAAATGCCAAGAAAATAAAGATCTGTTCTGTTAAATTCAATTCAGCCTGATGAAAAGCCGACAACTCAAAACTACCCACCTTCACACGCAAATAAATCAGCGCGACCAACATCAAGACCGATCCTAAAAAGGTGTAGAGAAAAAACTTGATCGTGGCATAAACACGATTAGCCCCTCCCCAAATACCAATCACCAAAAACATGGGGATTAACATGCCTTCCCAAAACACATAAAACAAAAAGGCATCCAAGGCACAAAAAACGCCAATCATCATACCTTCCATCACCAAAAATGCGGCGATATATTGTTCTGGTTTCTTTTGGATAACCTCCCAGCCTGCGATAATCACTAACACCGTTGAAAACGCGGTTAAAATGATCAGCGGCATAGAAATACCGTCCACACCCAAATGATAATAAACATTAAACGCACCAATCCATTGCAAGTTCTCCTGCAACTGCATGCTGCTCAGTGCGCTATCAAAATTAACCCACAACAAAAGACTGATGATAAATGTTACAAGCGAAATACCCAATCCCACTTTACGTGCTATTGCCGCATTTTCGCGCCCTGTTAACATCACATAGACGCCACCTAGAATCGGCAACCAGATTATCAAGCTAAGCAATGGCCAATCAGACATTCAATTTATTCCCTATAGAACGACAAACAGTGTGATAAGTAACACCAAGCCAATGATCATGCTAAATGCATAATGGAACAGATAACCCGTCTGGATATGCCGTACGACCGTCGACAACCAGTTAATTGTTCGTGCTGATCCATTCACCATAAGCCCATCAATTATGCGCACATCCCCAATTTTCCACAGCAATTCACCCAATTTTCGACTACCGCCTGCAAAAACTTTAATATACAGTTCATCGAACCCGAATTTGCGATCCAAAATCATGTGAATCAATTTAAATTTATCTTTCAAAATACCTGGCAAACTAGGCTGAATTAAATACAAATAGGCTGCCGAAAGCACCCCGCCTAACGCAAGCCAAACTGGCCAATGCGCTAAACTGTGCGAGACCATGCCGAATACGCCATCTTCGTGAATCAATACACCCAACTCATGAATCCCAGACGTTTCATTGATCCGTAAGGCCGCAAGCTGTTTTGCCGTTTCAGCCGTGCCATAATAATCCCCAAATAACATCGGCTCAATGGCAAACCACCCAATAAATGCAGATGGAATAGCCAATAAAATCAATGGAATAGTGATGACTTTTGGTGTCTCATGTAAATGTTCACGTGTATGCTCATCCATTCGCTCTTTGCCATGAAACACCAGAAAAAACATTCTGAAAGAGTAAAAAGCGGTAACAAACACCCCCCCCAAAACCAGGATATAAGCAACACCAGAAAACGGTAAATCGGAGTGATGCACGGCGTCAATAATCGCATCTTTTGAAAAGAAACCTGAAAAGGGAGGCAATCCAATCAAAGCAAGCGAACCAACCAATGAAGTCAGATACGTAATTGGCATATATTTTCTGAGCCCGCCCATTTTACGCATATCTTGCTCATGATGCATTGCCACAATCACTGAGCCAGCCCCAAGAAATAACAGTGCTTTAAAAAAGGCATGCGTCATCAAGTGAAAAATCGCCACACTGTAAGCAGAGACACCTAATGCAACGGTCATATACCCCAATTGAGATAAGGTCGAATAAGCAACAACGCGTTTAATATCGTTTTGAACAATGCCAATCAATCCCATGAAAAAAGCCGTTATTGCGCCAATCACAAGAATAAAACCTAACGCCGTAGTCGATAATTCATAGATAGGAGACATCCTAGCAACCATGAAAATACCCGCCGTTACCATTGTTGCCGCATGTATCAAAGCTGAAATCGGTGTTGGGCCTTCCATAGAGTCCGGTAACCAAACATGCAAAGGCACCTGCGCTGATTTTCCCATGGCACCAATGAAAAGAAGAATGCCAATCACGGTTGCAATAGACCACTCGTACCCAGGAATAATCACGATTGTCGAACTCGCATTAACGGCTGCAATTTTGTCAAATACAACCAAATAATCGAGTGAACCGCAATAATACAAGACGGCCGCAATTCCAAGCAGAAACCCAAAATCCCCCACGCGATTGACCAGGAAAGCTTTTAAATTCGCGAAAATCGCACTGTCTCGATTGAACCAAAAACCAATTAATAAATACGATACAAGCCCAACCGCTTCCCAACCAAAAAACAACTGCAAAAAATTGTTCGACATGACCAACATCAACATGGCGAAGGTAAATAAAGCGATATATGAAAAAAATCTTTGGTACCCCGGATCATCATGCATATATCCAATGGTATAAATATGCACCATCAAAGACACGAAGGTCACAACACACATCATCACGGCGGTTAACTGGTCAACCAAAAAACCAACTTTAAATTCAATCCCACCACTCGCAAGCCAAACATACAGATCCATTGATTGCGTATCGCCCATCTCCCCGGCAATAAAACGCGACAGGACATAAAATGACAAAACGCACGAAATCGCAACACCGGCTATCGTGGCAATATGCGAACCTCTTCGCCCAACTATTTGAGTTTTACCAAAAAACCCGGCAATTATTGCACCGATCAAAGGTGATAACGCAATGGTAAGATATAGTGCTTTCATAGTGTATCCGCTTTTTCCTATGCGTTCAGGGCCACTTAAACCGAAGACTTAGCCTTTCAATCCGTCAATTTCTGCAACATTGACCGTCTTTATATTTCTAAATAGCACAATTAATATCGCCAACCCAATTGCAGCCTCCGCCGCAGCAACCGTCAAAATAAAAAACACAAAAATTTGTCCGGCAAGATCGCCTGAAAATTGCGAGAATGCGACAAAGTTCGTATTAACAGCCAACAGCATTAATTCAATCGACATCAGTATAATAATGATATTTTTACGGTTCAGAAAAATACCGGCTATGCCAATACTAAACAATAGTGCCGAAACAATCAGATACTCTGACAAGCCAATCATAATATTTTCCTATTACCATTAATCCCGATTTTCAACGGCTATTTTTACCAGTCGAACCCGATCTTTTGGATTCACACGCACTTGCTGAGCTGGATCTTGCTTTCGAACACCCGGACGTTTTCGCATAGTCAACGTAATGGCGGCAATAATGGCAACCAATAAAATCACCGCTGCAATTTCAAAAGCATACATATACTGAATATACAGCTGCTTACCAATTTCTGCCGTATTATTATAATCCGCCCCGTGGCGTAATACTTCGGACTTAAGTGCCACAAATTTTTCTGGCGTTAACAGTATGATTAACTCCGTTGCTAAAGTCAGGGCGACTAACAAACCGATCGGAAAATACCGATTGAACTGTCGATTTAAGTCCCCTGTCATGTTTAACATCATCACCACAAACAAGAACAAAACCATCACCGCGCCGACATAAACCAAAACTAAGACGATACCAAGAAATTCCGCTTCCAATAACAGCCATAGTGCTGCGGCTGTAAAAAAAGCCAATACTAAAAACAACGCTGAATGGACAGGATTCCGAGAAGAAACGACCATTATTGATGCTATTAATAAAACAGCGGAGAAAAAGTAGAATATGATCTGTTCAAAAGTCATTTTACGTGTTTATCCATCATTGATAACAAGACCTAACGGTATTCTGCATCCTGCGCCCGGTTTTCCGCCAGGCTCGCCTCATATTGATCACCAAAGGCCAATAGTTTTTCTTTGGTCATAATTTGCTCCCCCCGCTCCTCGAAATGATATTCGAAAATATCTGTTTCAACGATGGAGTCAACAGGGCAAGATTCTTCGCAAAAACCGCAAAAAATACACTTAAAAAGGTCGATTTCATATTTTGTTGTTCTACGCGATCCATCATCTCTTGGCTCGGCCTCAATTGTAATCGCCAGCGCAGGGCAAACCGCTTCACACAATTTACAAGCAATACATCGCTCTTCACCATTCGGATAGCGGCGCAGCGCATGCAACCCTCTAAATCGATTGGAAATTGGCGTTTTTTCCTCTGGGTAAAAAATTGTGAATTTTCGCGAGAAAAAATACCGTCCCGTGAGTTTCAAACCTTTTAGCAGCTCTACCAGAAAAAGGCTTCCCAGGTAGCTTTTAATTGCATTCATGTTGCTTAGCCTTACACTTAAAACTAAAATTTAATCATAATAAACGATAAAAAAGCCAACTAATAACAACCAAAAAATGGTAATTGGAATAAAAATCTTCCAACCTAAGCGCATAATTTGATCATAACGGTATCTTGGAAAGGTTGCCCTAAACCATAAAAAACAAAATAGGAAAAAAGAGGTTTTCGCTAGCAGCCAAAATATAGGCGGTATAAATGCAAACGCTTCTGCCAACGGTGTGCCTTGAAACGGTGATAACCAACCCCCTAAAAACATGGTTGCCGCAAGAATAGAAATCAGAATCATATTCGCATATTCGGCTAAAAAGAAAACGGCAAATGCCATCCCCGAATAGTCAACATGGAACCCTGCAACAATTTCCGACTCGCCTTCAACAACATCAAACGGCGCTCTATTCGTTTCCGCGACACCAGAAATAAAGTAAATCACAAATAGGGGAAATAAAGGCAACCAATACCAGTGCAGCACACTACCGCTTTGTTGCCGAACAATTTCAGACAAATTCAAACTACCTGCGGCTAAAATAACGCCAACTAGCGCAAAACCCATAGCAATTTCATAAGCCACCACTTGTGCAGCTGCACGTAACGCCCCTAAAAAAGCATATTTCGAATTTGAAGCCCAACCAGCAATCAGCACCCCATAAACCCCCATCGAGGTTAGTGCTAATACATACAGCAAACCCGCATTAATGTCGGTCAAAACCATACCATCATCAAATGGAATCACAGCCCAAGCACCCAGTGCCGGCATAATGGACATCACTGGCGCAACCACAAATAAGCGTTTGTTTGCCGCACTAGGCACCACAATTTCTTTCATTAATAGCTTCACAGCATCCGCAATTGGCTGCAATAAACCTTTAGGCCCAACTCGGTTCGGCCCAACTCGAACTTGCATATAACCAATAATCTTACGCTCAGCAAAAGTGAGGTAGGCAACACTTAACATCAAAGGGGCAACAATTGCCACAATGTGAAGCAAAATACCGATGACATCCTGCAAACCAGGTGGCACTATTTCCCAAAGCTTGATCAACCAATCCATCATTTTGCCCAATCTGCATTAATCATAAAATGACAAGTCCATACCAACCCAATAATAAGCCACTATTCGATCCCAATAACTTATTATCAACCAACGCTTGCACCCGTCGTTTTTTGCAAAGCAATTGCTCGCCTCACAACACCATCAACCGCATATGCCGATACTTTTTTATTCTCGTAAGATTCAATATCTTTGACTCTCACCCATGCGTTTTCTACCTGAATCGCTGGTAATGTTTGATTCGTTTCCGCCACCGCCGCAACCACTTCACTCGAAGCATTATAATCAAACCCATCTAAACCCAAGAGATTGCCAAGCACCCTTTGCACTTTCCAGCCTGGCCGAGCATCCCCACGTGGCGCAACAACAGCACTAAAAGTTTGCCAACGGTTTTCGCAGTTGACGAAAGTACCCGACATTTCTGTAAAGGGTGTAATCGGTAACACAACATCGGCATAGTGTGCCTGATCATCGTGCTCATAAGCGGCTAATTCAACAACAAAATCCGCTTTATCCAACATGGCCAAGACTTTATCTGAATTAATCGTGTCATCGCGCGGTTCAAAGTTATGCAAAATATAAGCGGCTAGCCCACCATCCAACATATCACCCAACGTTTTCCCACTCGCCTTTGGCGTCGAACCGGCAAGCCAGGCCCCCACACAATTGGCACCATCAGTAACAATACCCAATGTTGCCCCCGAGAGCTGGCTAATTTCACCCGCTAATGCACTTAACAAATGATATTCCGGGTGGGCAACAGCAATATTGCCTAACAAAACAGTGGCACGTTCTGCCTCTGCAAGATAAACCGCTATTTGCTCCGCGTCAGCATCCACAGCCACATCAGAAAATAATTGTTCTAGCTCTGTATCTAACGAAACTTTTTTACATATCGCTAACGCTTTCGCAATCGACGCAAGCTTATCCGCCAGTTGCCCAGCAACAGCCACAATGGATGTAGACAAATCAAAATTAAAATCAACCGCGACAGGATTTATCGCCATAATATGCGCACCGCCTCGTGCCGCTTTTCGAAGCCGGTGCGACAACATTGGCTGCTCAATCCGGATATTACTACCGATCAATAAAGCCGCCTGCACTTGCTCTAATGCCACAATCGGTTGACCTAACCAAGGGATATGCGATTCGCTAAAACTCACTTGGCGCAATCGATGGTCAATACTGTCGGAACCAAGCCCTCGCACAAGTTTTTGTGCTAAATAATGTTCTTCCGTCGTCGCATTTGGGGAAATCAATGCGCCAATCATCTCGCCGCCTTGTTTTTCCTTAATTGCTTGCAGCCCTTGTGTCGTAAATTCGAGCGCTTCTTCCCAATTAACCGTTCTCCACACACCTTCTGTTTTAATTTTAGGAGACGTTAAACGTTGAATATTTAAGCCTTCATAACTAAACCGGTCTCGGTCAGAAATCCAACATTCATTCACCGCTTCATTTGCATTGGGCACAACGCGCATTACTTCATTATCACGCACATGCACAGCAATGTTTGATCCCACACAATCGTGCCCTGCAATCGTCTCTCTCTGGTGCAATTCCCAAGCGCGCGCTTTAAACCGAAAAGGCTTAGAGGTTAACGCCCCCACTGGGCAGATATCGATAATATTACCGGATAACTCTGAGTTTAGATTTTTTTGTATGTAGGTTCCAATTTCTGTCTGCTCACCACGCCCTGTCGCCCCCATCTCACGACAGCCGGCAATTTCATCACCAAAACGAACACATCGCGTACAATGAATACAGCGCGTCATATCTGTTGCCACTAATGGGCCAATATCTTTTTCTTTAACGACCCTTTTTTTCTCAACATAACGTGAATCTATCCCCCCATACCCCATAGAGACATCTTGCAACTCACATTCCCCACCTTGATCACAAATAGGGCAATCCAGCGGGTGGTTAATTAAGAGAAACTCCATCGTGCCTTGCTGCGCAGCAATGGCTTTAGGTGATTTGGTATAAGCGACCATACCCTCCATAACAGGCGTTGCACAAGCGGGTAATGGTTTGGGTACTTTCTCAACTTCCACTAAACACATGCGACAGTTTGCTGCGATTGAAAGCTTTTCATGATAACAAAAGCGCGGAATTTTGATTCCCGCGTTATCTGCCGCTTCAATTAACATCTGCCCTTTGGGCACCTGAAGTGACACGCCATCGAGTTGAATCGTTACAAGTTCATCCGACATATGCAATCCTAACGCCTCAATCCGATTGACTGACCATACATTTTTTATGGTCTATATGATATTGAAATTCATCCGGATAATGTTTCAAAAACCCAGCCACCGGCATCGCTGCCGCATCCCCAAGCGCACAAATAGTCCGACCTTGAATTTTTTCAGTAATACTTTGTAGTAGCCCCAAATCTTCTTGGCGCCCCTTACCATTTTCAATTCGACTGATAATTCGTGCCATCCAACCTGTCCCTTCCCGGCATGGTGTACACTGCCCGCAAGACTCTTCTTCATAAAAATAAGAAATACGCTCAAGTACTTTAACCATGCACGTTTGATCATTCATTACGATCACAGCGCCAGAACCCAACATCGACCCTGCATCTGCAATCGATTCATAATCCATCGTTAAGTCCATCATTTGCACACCAGGAATAACGGGGGAAGAAGAACCACCAGGTATCACGGCTTTTAATTTAAAGCCATCTTTTACACCGCCAGCCATTTCAAGTAACTCCGAAAAGGGAGTACCCAATGGCACTTCATAGTTACCAGGTCGTGCAACATGCCCTGAAACAGAAAACAGCTTACTCCCGCCATTATTTGGCTTACCCAATTCAGCAAACCACATACCGCCTTTACTCAATATATCGGGTATGGAAGCTAATGACTCTGTATTATTAATAATCGTCGGGCAGTCATACAGACCTACATTGGCAGGAAAGGGCGGTTTAAATCGAGGCTGCCCTTTTTTCCCCTCAATAGATTCTAGTAACGCCGTTTCTTCACCGCAGATATAAGCACCCGCGCCAAGGTGTGAATACAAGTCAAAATCAATCCCTGAATCAAGGATATTTTTTCCAAGTAGGCCAGCGTCATAAGCCTCTTTCAAGGCATCTTCAAAACGCTCATACGGTTCCCAAAATTCTCCGCGAATATAGTTATATCCCGCAGTCGCACCGACAACATACCCTGCAATAATCATCCCCTCAATCACTGCGTGTGGGTTGTAGCGCAATATATCCCTGTCTTTAAAGGTTCCAGGCTCCCCTTCATCCGAATTACAGACGATATATTTCTGTCCGCTAGTTTTCGGATTAATAAAACTCCATTTCAAACCCGTGGGAAAACCTGCACCACCACGTCCTCTTAACTGCGACGTTTTAATCTGATCAATAATTTCTGAGGATGGCGTTTTTTCTGATAATATTTTTCTTAAAGATTGATAACCACCCGTTTCTTGATAGATTTCCAATGTCCAAGCACGATCTTTATCAATATTTCTAAAGCAAACTTCATTGGCCATAGGTTAGTCCAACTTATCCAAAATGGAATCGATAATTTCCGGCGTTATATTTTCATAATACTGGCGATCAATCTGTATGACCGGTGCGCCCCCGCAAGCACCAAGGCATTCCACCTCTTTTAACGAGTGCTTACCGTCAGCCGTCATCTCCCCCAGAGAAACCCCAAATTTATCTTCTAAATGCTGAACCAACTGGCTCGAACCATTTAACATGCACGATACATTCGTACAAATACAAATTTTAATTTTTCCAACTGGCTTCAGCTCATACATCGAATAAAAACTGGCCACTTCATAAACCGCAATAGGTGGCATATCGAGATATTCCCCAACGGCATCCATATGAGCAGTTGTTAACCAGCCCGCATGGTCGTCTTGCACAATCCTTAATGCTGCCATGACAGCCGATTGCTTCTGATCAGCTGGATATTTAGCAACCCATTGATCTATCTCGTGACGAACGCTCTCTGATAATGTCACAGTTTCCAAACCGGATTCCGGACTTTCCATAGTGTATTCTCTAATATCTAACGCTTGTGATCACTATCGATCAACCTCACCAAATACAATATCTTGTGTTCCAATTACCGCAACCACATCAGATATCATATGCCCTCTAACCATTTCATCCATCGCCGACAAGTGCACAAAACCTGGCGCTCGAATTTTTAATCGATAAGGCTTATTTGCCCCATCTGATATCAGGTAAATACCAAACTCGCCTTTGGGCGCTTCAACCGCAGCGTATGTTTCACCCTCTGGAACACAATAACCTTCTGAAAACAATTTGAAATGATGAATCAAAGACTCCATATCACCTTTCATTGCTTCTCGTGATGGTGGTGCAACCTTTTGGTTACCCACCATCACCGGGCCTGCATTTTCCTTCAACCATTTTACACACTGCTGAATAATCCGGTTCGATTGACGCATTTCTTCCATACGCACCAAGTAACGCGCGTAACAGTCACCGCCAACACCAACAGGGATATCAAAATCAACCGCATCATACACATCGTAAGATTGATGCTTTCTCAAATCCCATTCAATACCCGAGCCCCGCAACATCGCGCCGGTAAAACCCAGCGCTTGCGCACGCTCTGGAGAAACAATGCCAATATCCACTGTACGCTGCTTCCAAATCCGATTATCGGTCAATAATGTTTCATATTCATCAACACACGTTGGAAACCGCTGTGTAAAATCTTCGATAAAATCGAGTAAAGAGCCTTCACGATTGCCATTACGCCGTGTTAAATCTCGTTTACCGCCAGCTTTATACTGTGGCATTTTTGAAGGTAAATCTCGATAGACACCACCGGGCCGATAATACGTTGCATGCATTCTGGCGCCCGAGACAGCCTCATAACAATCCATTAAATCTTCGCGCTCACGAAATGCGTATAAAAACACGGTCATCGCACCAACATCAAGCGCGTGAGTACCCAACCACATAAGATGATTCAATATTCTTGTTAACTCATCAAACATCACTCGAATATATTGCGCGCGTTGTGGGGGCGTAATGCCGGTCAAGCGCTCAATCGCCATTACATAAGCATGCTCACTACACATCATGGAAACATAGTCTAGGCGATCCATGTATCCAATGCTTTGATTAAAAGGCTTAGACTCAGCAAGCTTTTCTGTGCCTCTATGAAGCAATCCAATATGGGGGTCAGCCCTCTGAACAACTTCACCATCTAGCTCTAAAACAAGACGTAAAACACCATGCGCAGAGGGATGCTGAGGACCAAAGTTCAATGTGTAATTATGAATTTCAGACATCTTTAGTTACCTCTTCAGTATCACTGATATAGCGATGATCCTGACGCACCACTTTCGGCACAAGTATTCTAGGCTTAATCGACACTGGTTCATAAATCACACGTTCTTTAGCTTCATCATAACGCATTTCAACATGCCCGATGAGCGGGAAATCTTTTCTAAAGGGGTGCCCAACAAAACCATAATCGGTCAAAATTCTTCTTAAATCTGGATGTCCATCAAATAGCAACCCAAATAGATCAAACGCCTCTCGCTCATACCAGTTCGCGGCTGGCCAAACTGAAACCACCGAATCCACTAATAGATCTTCACGGTCAACAAACACTTTTACCCGGATACGGTGATTCAAAGTAATGGATAATAAATGATAGACCACGGCAAATTGCCGATCTTGCGCATCGGCGGAACCGTCATCATATGAACAAGCTCGACCAAACCCTGTGTTGGTTGCCTCATCCGCGACCCATTCGGCTTGCCCATAGGTAGCATAATCCACGCCACACAAATCAATTAGCTGTGTAAATTGAAAGGCCGCACCATCTCTCAATGCCACCATCACTTCCAACAAATTCTGTGGCAAAACCTCAACCGTTAGATCGCCAACATAGAGCGCCGTACCCTCTAGCACATCACCAAAATGCTGATTGACGGCTTCTTGGAGCTGCTCTATACGATTGTGGTATGTACTTTTACTCATTAGGCTGTCTCTTGACGTGCTATCGTACTTGTTCTTCTAATTTTATTTTGTAGCTGAATAATCCCATAAAGCAACGCTTCTGCCGTCGGAGGACAGCCAGGCACATAAATATCAACTGGCACAACACGATCACATCCACGCACAACCGCATAAGAATAATGATAGTAACCGCCACCATTCGCACAGGATCCCATGGAGATTACCCATTTTGGGTCAGCCATCTGATCATAAACCTTGCGTAATGCAGGGGCCATTTTATTCACCAGTGTACCAGCAACAATCATCACATCCGATTGCCGAGGGCTCGGCCTAAAAATAATACCAAACCGATCCATATCATATCTTGCCGCTGCAGCATGCATCATTTCCACAGCACAACAGGCTAAACCAAACGTCATAGGCCACAACGAACCTGTTCTTGCCCAGTTAATCAACTTATCCGCAGTGGTGGTAACGAAACCCTCTTTTAAAACACCTTCTATTCCCATTCAAGAGCCCCTTTTTTCCATTCATAGATGAAGCCGACCACTAAAATACCCAGAAAAACAAACATGGCCCAATATCCAACAACGCCAATATCTCTCAAGACGACCGCCCATGGAAATAAGAAGGCAATCTCCAAATCAAAAATAATAAATAGGATCGCAACCAGATAATAGCGTATATCAAATTTTACACGAGCATCTTCAAATGCCTCAAAACCACACTCATAAGCTGACAATTTTTCTTTAGAAGGCTTATGTGGGCCTAAAAAATAACCAACTAATATGGGAATAACACCAAACATCGTTCCCACGAGGAGAAAAATCAAAATAGGAAGATAACTTTCAAGCACACTACACCACCTAATTGTCATTTAATGAGAAAACGTTTACTTTTATAATTTTTTTATTGGTGCCGATGGCCGGAGTTGAACCGGCACGGCTTTCGCCACCGCCCCCTCAAGACGGCGTGTCTACCAATTCCACCACATCGGCAATGTTCTTTTTACTGCGGTACATCTGATGCTGGCACCGCTTTATTTTCACTGGGCACTTCATCATTAGCATCAGGCACGTCGCTAATAGCCGCCTCAACAGGCGCTGACTGAAGTTGATCCGTTAACTCAGTTGGCACATCTTTTTTTGACAATACCGCCAAAACCAAACTCGTCACAAAAAAACCGGTCGCTAAAATGGCCGTTGCCCGCGTCAAGAAAGACCCGGAACCTTTAGCCCCAAAAACAGTGGAAGACGCACCCGATCCACCACCAAACGCAGCACCCGCTTCCGCACCTTTACCGTGCTGAATTAAAACCAAACCAATCAAAGTCACAGCAACAAAAACATGAACGGTCAGTATGATTGAAAACATAGACAAATATCCTAAAAATCTATTTTACCGCCTGGCAGATGGATAAAAATTCTTTAGCATCTAACGAGGCACCACCAATCAAACCACCATCAATATCTGCTTTTGCGAATAATTCCTCAGCATTCGCCCCTTTTACACTTCCCCCGTACAAAATACTCAGCGATTCTGCAACCATAGTATCTAACGACGAAATTTTACTTCGAATGAAGGCATGCACAGCTTGCGCTTGATCCGGCGTTGCTGTTTTACCTGTGCCTATTGCCCAAACCGGCTCATAGGCAAGCACTGCATTTTTCAGCGCAGCAATACCATTGTTTTGGATAACTGCATCCAATTGCCGCCCGATGACAGCCTCTGTGATATTTTGTTCCCGTTCTTCTAATTGCTCTCCAACGCATAATATGGGAATTAATCCCGCTTTTTGCGCTGCTGCAAATTTTTCTGAAACCAACGCATCACTTTCGCCATAAAGACTTCGCCGCTCAGAATGCCCAACAATCACATACTGGCAACCAATGTCTTTTAGCATGTCACCTGCGATTTCACCAGTATAAGCCCCTGATGCTTGCGTCGTCACATCCTGTGCACCGACTTCAAGTGTAGACGTTTTTGCCAAACCTGCAACTTCAGATAGGTAAACATACGGCGGGCAAACAATGATGCTAGCGTGTGTTATGTCAGCAGCACCTTGCTTCAGCCCATCCATTAAGGCCCGAATTGACTCTAAGTTGCCGTTTAATTTCCAGTTTCCAGCAACGATTGCTTGACGCATACAATGTCTCCCTACATCCATCATTCATAGTTCGCGAGCTTACTCTGCACACATCAATAAAGCAACGAGAAGTTACGGCTTGCAGCTTATTATAACAGTCTAATCCGAGACCAGTTGCGCAACATCTTCTGCAAGCTTCTCACACAAACTCACAACCTGCGCACCATCCTCACCTTCAACCATCACCCGAATCACCGGTTCTGTTCCAGAGGGCCGAAGTAAAACCCGACCACGACCTGCCAACTCTGCTTCAACGGCGCTAACCGCCTCTATAATTGGTTTTGAATGCTCAATATCAACGGGTACACCAACGGCAACATTAATCATATGCTGAGGATATTTCGTCATCGCGGATTTCAAATCATGCAACGACTGACCACTTTTTATCATTGCAACCAGCACCTGCAATGCCGACACAATGCCATCACCTGTCGTGGTTCGATCAAGGCAAATAATATGGCCTGATGACTCTCCGCCTAATACCCAATCATTTCGCCTCAAAGCCGCCATCACATACCGGTCACCGACATTGGTTCTTTCAAACACCAAGCCCAGACGCTTTAAAGCATGCTCCAGCCCTAGATTACTCATCAGCGTCCCCACAACCGCACCTTTCATCACGTTACTTTGAACACGTGAATTCGCGATAACGAACAACAGCTCATCACCATCGACAATATCGCCCTGATGATCGACCATGATTAATCGATCACCATCACCATCTAAGGCAATGCCCAGATCCGCTTGTTCCTCCAAAACCGTTTTGCGCAACAACTCAGGGTGCGTGGATCCCACATTCTCATTGATATTCAGACCGTCCGGCGTCACCCCCAACTGAATCACTGATGCACCACGTTCCTCAAGCACATATGGCGCAATATGATACGTCGCACCATTGGCACAATCGACCACAATTTTCATGCCTTTCATATCCAGTGACGAAGGGATTGTGCTCTTACAAAACTCGATGTAACGGCCCGCCGCGTCTGTCACGCGCTGTGCCTTGCCCAGTTTATCTGACTCTACGGTTTGGAAAGGCTTATCAAGCTGCGCTTCAATGGCCAACTCGACACTGTCTGCTAGTTTTTCACCTTCCGAAGAAAAAAACTTAATGCCATTATCATAATGTGGATTGTGTGATGCGCTAATTACGATACCCGCCGTGGCCCCCAACGTCCGCGTTAAATACGCCACACCCGGTGTTGGCATCGGCCCCAATAAACGAATATCAACACCCGCAGCAGACAAGCCCGCTTCCAACGCAGATTCAAACATATAACCAGATATCCGAGTATCTTTACCGATCACAATATGGCGCGCACGACCACTGGCCATCACCGTCCCAATCGCCCACCCCAGCTTTAGCATAAATTCTGCGGTAATCGGCTCATCTCCGACCCGGCCACGAATACCATCTGTCCCAAAATATTTTTTTTCCACCACTCACTCCTTATTATTTTTATTATTGAGCGCTTCAGCGACCTGCAATCCTTCTTTCGTTTGCTTGACATCATGCACACGAACAATACGCGCACCTCTCATCACAGCCAAAACCGCCGCAACAACGCTGGCCGTTTGTCGGCCATCGCCCGATGGCTCAACAATCTCGCCCAACAGACTTTTGCGCGAGACACCAACCAATAATGGGAGGTCAGAGGCACTCAGTTGACCCAAACTCTGAAACAAAGCCACATTATGCTCGAATGTTTTACCAAAACCAAACCCTGGATCCAATAACAAACGCTGGCGTGCAATCCCCGCCGCCTCACAGGCCGTAACCCGCTTGTGTAAAAATTGCGCGACTGAGCGCACCACGTCCTGATACTCCGGCTGATGCTGCATGGTACTTGGCTGTCGCTGCATATGCATCAAGCAAACCCCAACATCCGACATTTTAACTATCTCTAAAGCACCAGGCGCTTGCAATGCAGAAACATCATTGATGATCGCCACACCCAAATCAATCACCACCTGCATCACTTCCGGTTTCGAGGTATCAATAGAAATTGGCACATCAACCTCTTGAAGTAAAGCCTCAACCACGGGTACAACACGCCGCAATTCCTCGCTAACAGATATTTTCTCTGCACCAGGACGCGTCGACTCTCCCCCAATATCGAGAATATCTGCGCCGTCTTCAAGCATTTTCCGTGCATAACGCACCGCAGCCTTCGGACATAAATATCGCCCACCATCCGAAAATGAATCGGGCGTCACATTCAGAATCCCCATAATTTTAGGCTGGCTTAAATCTAACTGAAATCGGTTACACAAAAATTGCATGATAAACCCACAAAAAAAAAGGCCACTCAAACATATGCTCAAGCGGCCTATTATTATTAACCTTATTTTATCGACTAATGCTCATTTGTTGGGCCACCAATCGGCGTGACATTACTGTCCTTATCATCTTCATTATCACCATTGCCCGTATTATCGTTTGATTCATCCCAATCTTTTGGCGGTTTTGGCTCTGTACCCGCCATGACTGCATCAATCTGCTCGCTGTCTAAGGTTTCATATTTCATCAATGCCGCTGACATCGCATGCAAAACCACCTCATGCTCTCTCAGCATCTGTTCTGCACGCTTATAATTACGATCAATGATATCCCGAATTTCCACATCAATCAGATCTGCCGTACTATCCGATAAACTCTTATGTTTCGTCACCGAACGCCCCAGAAAAACTTCACCTTCATCATCTGAGTAAGCTAATGGCCCTAACTTCGACAAACCCCACTGCGTCACCATGCTACGCGCAATATTCGTTGCCGCTTCAATATCTTGGGATGCACCAGTTGTCACACCATCCTTACCCACTAACATTTCTTCAGCAATACGGCCACCGTAAGCGGATGAAATTCGACCTTCACACCACTGTTTACTGTAGCCATATTGATCGTTTTCGGGCAGAAAGAAAGTCAACCCCAAAGCCCTGCCCCGAGGCATAATCGTGACCTTATAAACGGGGTCATGCCCAGCAACCAAACGTCCAACAATGGTATGCCCAGACTCATGATAAGCCGTTAACTTACGCTCTTCTTCGGTCATCACCATCGACCGGCGCTCCGCGCCCATTAAGATTTTATCTTTCGCTTTCTCTAATTCCCGCATACCGACTAAACGCAAATTATTGCGCGCCGCCCCTAATGCCGCTTCATTCACCAAATTAGCCAAATCTGCACCAGACAATCCCGGTGTCCCCCGTGCAATAATATTGGCTTTAACCCCATCATCAAGCGGAATTTTACGCAAATGAACTTTCAGAATTTGCTCACGCCCTCGAATATCTGGCAAACCCACCACCACTTGGCGGTCAAATCGACCCGGCCGCAACAACGCAGGATCCAACACATCCGGCCGGTTCGTCGCGGCCACAACAATCACACCCTCGTTACCTTCAAAACCATCCATTTCAACCAACAGTTGGTTTAAGGTTTGCTCACGCTCATCATGCCCGCCACCCAAACCTGCGCCACGATGCCTGCCGACTGCATCGATTTCATCGATAAAAATAATACACGGCGCCGCTTTTTTGGCCTGCTCAAACATATCTCTAACACGAGAAGCCCCCACACCGACAAACATTTCGACAAAATCTGATCCCGAAATGGTGAAAAAGGGAACCTTGGCTTCCCCGGCAATGGCCCTTGCGAGTAGAGTTTTTCCGGTACCTGGCGGCCCCACCATTAACGCCCCTCGCGGAATTTTTCCACCCAATTTTTGGTATTTCCCCGGATCACGGAGAAAATCAACCATTTCAGACACTTCGTCCTTGGCTTCTTCAACACCTGCAACATCCGCAAATGTCACTTTGATTTGATCCTCACCGAGCAAACGTGCTTTGCTTTTTCCAAACGACATGGCACCGCGGCCACCGCCACCTTGCATTTGGCGCAAGAAGAAAAACCACAACCCGACCAACACAATGAGCGGGAACCAGTTAATCAGCAGAGTCATTAAAAACCCCGGTTTTTCTGGTGGGCCTGCGTCAATATCCACTTTATTTTTCAACAACACGTTAATTAATTCTGGGTCACCTGGGTTATAAGTGCGGACTTTCAGCCCTTGCGAACTCCCCCCTGTCTCACCTTCTATCGATGGCCCCCGAATTTTGACTTTTTTCATTTGACCACTTTCAACCATAGTCAAAAAACTAGAGTACGTAACTTCACCTGTCGTTGTTCCTACCGCACTGAAATTGCGAAAAACAAACATCAAGACAAACAAGATGACCATCCATAATATGATGTTCTTAGTTAGATCATTCAAACTTTCAATCCTCTTCTGATTGCTATTTCGCACGCGACCCCATCACACAAAAATGGGAACCACAGTCTATAAAACATACTATATTTTGTAACCCTTAGCCAAAATATATACTTCTCTGCTTCGGGCGCGTGATGCTTTTGGTTTTCTCGTCACCACTTTAGAAAAACGTTGTCTGAGATGTTGATACAAAGCATCAACGCCTTCCCCTTGAAACATTTTAGCGAGAAATGCGCCATTTGTTTTTAACACTTGCTCGGCAAAAGCAACCGCCAATTCCCCCAGGTAAACCATTTTCGGCTGATCAACTGACCTTACACCGCTCAGATTAGGCGCCATATCCGAAATAATGAGGTCTACCTGCTTACCCGCCAAACGTCCCATCAGCATTTGATATATAGCATCCTCTGTAAAATCACCTTGAAGGATGTCTACACCGGAAATGGGGTCGATCGGTAACAAATCAAGCGCATAAACATGGCCTTTCTGCCCCACTTGCTGAGCCGCGTATTGCGCCCACCCGCCTGGAGCCGCGCCCAAATCGACAACCACACCTCCTGGCTTTAAAATACTATCCTTTTCCTGAATTTCCGAGAGCTTATAAATAGCACGAGATCGATACCCCTCTTTCTGTGCTTTTTTAACGAATTCATCGTTAAAGTGCTCCCTCAACCATCGCCCACTACTTTTACTTTTTGCCATCAAATCCGACCATTGGCAAAACCCTGCCTAATTTTATCAAAAAAATTGTCTCTTACCCATTTATTATCGATAGGCTTTTATTTTATAATATACGCTACTTTTTCAAAACCCTGATAGGAGAACCGTATTGAGCATACTTTCAAAAAAACAGCGTCTGTTTCTCAAAAAAATGAGCCATCACTTAAAACCCGTCGTCATGGTTGGCCAAGCTGGGCTAAACAACAACATCATGCATGAAGTTGATATCACCCTAGAAAAACATGAACTGATCAAAATCAAAGTCACGGGTACGGACAAATCAGAAAGAACCAGTATGACCGCATCCATCGCCGAACAGTCAAATGCTTCACTCATCCATCAAATCGGCCACATGAGCATATTATATCGACAAAGCAAGAAAAACCCACAAATAGCACTCCCATAGGCCGCTTATAGGTATTTAACTTCCAAAATCTCATATTCTTTATCTCTTGCTGGTGCTTTAACGACGACAATATCCCCTTCTTCCTTACCAATCAAGGCTCTAGCAACAGGAGAGCTAATAGAGATATATTTCTTTTTGATATCCGCCTCGTCATCCCCAACGATTTTGTACGTCACTTCAGCACCAGACTGCTCATCCAATAAATCCACGGTCACCCCGAAGACCACACGGCCATTTTTCGGTAACGACGTGACATCAATTATTTGCGCATTGGAGAGCTTTCCTTCAATATCGGCAATACGTCCTTCCGCAAAGCTTTGTTGTTCTTTTGCTGCATGATACTCTGCATTTTCTTTCAAATCGCCGTGCGCCCGAGCGGTTGCAATCGCTTCAATAATTCTTGGCCTGGCCACCGTTTTCAGCTCACACACCTCTTGTTTTAAAGATTCAGCACCCTCGACTGTTAGCGGAATTCGTTTCATATATGCTCCTATCTCTCTATTTCAAGCGCTAAATGCAATTGCTGTAGCTTGTTGACCTCACCAAAGTGATCCTCTTTCAACGCCAGATAGGTTGCTTCTGCACCTGAAATTGTCGTTGTATAGGGCACTTTATTTAATAAAGCGGCTTTACGAATCTCTCTCGAATCTTCAATCGCTTGACGCCCTTCAGTGGTATTGATAACAAAATCAATTTCTTCATTTTTTATCATATCAACAATATGAGGCCGCCCCTGCGCAACTTTATTCACAATTTTACAGGCCACACCGGATGCCTGTAACACCCGCGCAGTACCCGACGTCGCCCCCACGGCAAAACCAATTGAAACCAAATCACGCACCACGGACACAACACGGGCTCGATCAACTTCCCGAACACTCACAAACAAACAGCCACCTTTTTTAGGCAAATCAATACCGGCCCCCATTTGTGCTTTTGCGAAGGCCTCGCCAAAGCTTTTACCAACGCCCATGACCTCACCAGTCGATTTCATCTCTGGACCTAAAATCGGATCAACACCTTGAAACTTCGCAAAAGGAAATACGGCTTCTTTAACGGCATAATAATTGGGCACCCGCTCTTGCAAAAACCCCATATCCCTGAGTTTCTTTCCCGCCATACAGCGTGCGGCTATTTTTGCCAAGGGCAAACCACACGCCTTGGAAACATAAGGAATGGTTCGCGAGGCCCGAGGATTAACCTCCAACACATAAATTTGATCGCCTTGAATCGCAAACTGGGTATTCATCAAACCAATGACCTTAAGCGCTTTTGCCATTTTTTTCACTTGTGCGCGCATCTCATCTTGCACCGAGGCATTTAACGTATAGGGCGGCATCGAACATGCTGAATCGCCAGAATGCACACCCGCTTGCTCTATATGCTCCATAATACCGCCAACCAGCACGTCTTCACCATCACAAACAATGTCGACATCCACTTCAATGGCCAGGTCTAAAAATCGATCCAACAAAACCGGCGCATCATTCGAAACATTCACAGCATTTTGCATATAACGATTCAAATCACTCCCCGAATAGACAATTTCCATTGCCCGCCCACCTAACACGTAAGATGGACGCACCACCAAGGGATAACCAATTTTTTCCCCAATGACCATCGCCTCTTCAAGCGTTCTTGCCGTTGCATTCGGTGGCTGCTTTAATTGAATGTCTTGAATCAGTTGTTGGAAATGTTCTCGATCTTCTGCTAGATCAATCGAATTAGGGCTTGTACCAATAATGGGGGCCCCTTCTGCTTCAAGCTCTCGCGCCAATTTCAAGGGTGTTTGCCCACCATATTGCACAATCACACCTTTCGGAGATTCTTTGCGAATCACTTCCAGCACATCTTCTAACGTTAACGGCTCGAAATACAGCCGGTCTGACGTATCATAATCCGTTGATACGGTTTCTGGGTTACAATTCACCATCACCGTTTCATAACCATCTTCGCGCATCGCTTGCGCCGCATGCACACAGCAATAGTCAAATTCAATCCCTTGACCAATGCGGTTAGGCCCGCCCCCCAGCACCATAATTTTCTCGCGCGTAGTCGGCATCGACTCACACTCTTCTTCATAGGTGGAGTATAAATAAGCTGTCGTCGCTTTAAATTCCGCCGCACATGAATCCACACGTTTATAGACGGGGTGAATATCTAATTGATAACGCTTGGTGCGGAAAATTTGCTCTGAAATCCCCATCAACGTCGCACATCGAATATCCGAAAAACCTTTACGTTTAACCTGCCACATCCAGGCCACATCGATATCGTCTAACGATTTTTCACTAATTTCCTGCTCAAAATCAATGAGGTCTTTAATTTGAACCAGAAACCAAGGATCAATGCCACAGAGCTGGAACAAAGTGTCGAGATCAAAACCCGCCCGCATTGCATCCGCAACGTACCATAAACGATCCGGCCCTGGCTGACGTAGCTGATGCCGAATGATGGCCTTAAAATCCGGCTCATCTTGCAACAAGACAGGATCAAAACCGCTCACATCAATTTCTAAGCCGCGTAACGCTTTCTGCAAAGATTCCTGAAACGTTCGACCAATCGCCATCACCTCACCAACCGATTTCATTTGCGTGGTTAATCGGGAGGAAGCAGATGGAAATTTTTCAAAATTAAACCGGGGCACCTTGGTCACAACATAATCAATCGTTGGCTCAAACGAAGCGGGTGTAGCCCCCCCCGTAATATCGTTCTGTAGTTCATCCAAGGTATAGCCAACGGCCAGTTTGGCTGCCACTTTAGCAATCGGGAAACCGGTGGCTTTTGATGCCAGGGCTGAAGAACGCGAAACACGCGGGTTCATTTCAATAATGACCATACGCCCATCAACCGGGTTAATCCCAAATTGGACGTTTGAACCACCCGTTTCAACCCCAATTTCACGCAATACCGCTAACGACGCATTGCGCATAATCTGATATTCTTTATCCGTCAACGTCTGTGCGGGTGCTACCGTTATGGAGTCACCAGTGTGCACCCCCATAGGATCTAAATTTTCAATCGAACAAACAATGATGCAATTGTCATTTTTATCTCGCACCACTTCCATCTCAAATTCTTTCCAGCCAATAATCGACTCTTCAATCAATAATTCACTGGTCGGCGACAAATCCAAGCCACGCTTACATATTTCGATGAATTCTTCATGGTTATACGCGACACCACCACCACTGCCGCCCATCGTAAAAGAAGGCCGAATGATGGTTGGATACCCGACCTGAGCTTGTGCTCGCTCTGCCTCTTCGAGGTTATGCGCAATGGCCGAGTTGGGCATATCCAAACCAATGCGCCGCATCGCTTCGCGGAACTTCTCACGATCTTCGGCTTTATCTATCGCCTCTTGCGACGCACCAATCAGGGCCACACCATATTTTTCTAACACACCTTCTCGCACCAGATCCAACGCACAGTTTAAGGCGGTTTGCCCCCCCATGGTCGGCAATACCGCATCAGGGCGTTCTTTTTCAATGATACACGCGAGCGTTTGCCAGGTGACCGGCTCAATATACGTCGCATCGGCCATACCAGGATCGGTCATAATCGTTGCAGGGTTCGAGTTGACTAAAATAACCCGATAACCATCATCCTTGAGTGCTTTACACGCTTGCGCACCAGAATAATCGAACTCACAGGCTTGGCCAATGACAATAGGCCCTGCACCAATGATTAAAATACTCTGCAGATCCGATCTTTTTGGCATAGCATTACCGCCTCAATTATAAGTAGAAAAACATCTTATTTTGACAAAGAGTTACGCTTTCATAAGCGCAATAAAATGATCAAATAAATAAGCGATATCGTGCGGGCCTGGACTGGCTTCAGGATGACCTTGAAAACCAAATGCTGGCTGCACAGTATGGTGAATACCTTGCAATGATTGGTCGAACAAAGACCGGTGCGTCACTTCTAAATGCGCTGGTAAACTGGCTTCATCAACAGCAAAACCATGATTTTGGCTACTAATCATGACTTGCTCTCGCCGAATATCCAATACAGGGTGATTCGCACCATGGTGACCAAATTTCATTTTGACCGTGGTTGCCCCACAGGCCAGTGCTAACAATTGATATCCCAAACAAATCCCAAACGTTGGCATCCCCGAATCTACCAGGGCTTTAATGGCGGTTATCGCATAATCACAAGGCTCTGGATCTCCAGGGCCGTTAGACAAAAACACGCCATCGGGTTTTAACGCCATCACATCCGTCGCGGGCGTTTCGGCAGGCACTACGGTCAAACGACAACCGCGTGAAGCTAACATCCTTAAAATATTACGCTTCACCCCAAAATCATACGCAACCACGTGATAGGACTGATCTTCTTGACGGTGATCGGCATACCCCTCGGACAGAGACCAGACGCCTTGTGTCCAAGCATAGTTCGATTGCGTACTCACAACACGCGCCAAATCCATCCCTTTAAGACTTAAACACGCTTTTACTTTGCGCTGGGCTGCCACATCCGAACAGTCACCCCCAGCCAGAATACACCCGCGCTGAGCACCTTGCTCCCTTAAAATACGCGTCAATTTTCGGGTATCAATATCCGCAATGGCAACAACGTGATGTTTTTGTAGATAAGCTGCCAAGGTTTGCTGTGAGCGCCAATTACTCACCACAGGCAGATCTCGTATGACCAGGCCACTGAGAAACACACCGTCAGATTCTTCATCCTCATCATTTATGCCGACACTACCGATATGAGGATACGTTAAGGTGACAATTTGGCGGCAATAGGAAGGATCTGTGATAATTTCTTGATATCCCGTCATGGCCGTATTGAAAACGACCTCGCCAACGGTAGAGCCCTCAACACCAATGGACTGACCACGGAACAGTGTCCCGTCCTCTAGGACAAGAATTGCTTGTGCCATTCAGCCTCCTTTGCTGGACGAAAACGCGGGGTAATTACTGGGCCGGGATTGTACTTGATTGCTAACCCTTTTGCTATATTTGATATAACTACTTCAACCCCAGCACATCCTGCATGTCGTATAAGCCCGCCGCTCGCGCCATCACCCAAACGGATGCTCGAATCGCACCACTGGCAAAAGTCATCCGGCTTGACGCTCGATGCGTAATTTCAACACGCTCACCCAAGCCTGCAAACATCACGGTATGTTCTCCCACAATATCGCCCGCTCGAATTGTTTCGAAGCCAATGGTTTTTCGTGCGCGTTCCTCCGTTCGGCCTTGTCGGCCATACACCGCACACTCGGCCAAATCTCGGCCTAAGGCGTCTGCAACCACTTCCCCCATCCGCAATGCCGTGCCAGACGGTGCATCAACTTTATGCCGATGGTGGGCCTCTATCACTTCAACATCCACATCATCGCCCAGCACTTCTGCGGCAATACTGAGCAACTTAAAACATAAATTCACGCCAACACTCATGTTCGGCGCAAACACAATCGCAATGCTTTCCGCCGCTTGCTGAATCTGCGCTTGCTCAGCTTCAGACAACCCGGTTGTACCGATAACCATACGTTTATTGTGCTTAAGACAATAGGCTAAGTTCGCCATCGTCACTTCTGGTCGCGTAAAATCCACCAAAACATCAAAGTTTGCGGACTCAAAACCATCGCACACAGGCACATGCAGCACGCCAACACCCGCCAGTTCGCCTGCATCTGCCCCCAACAGGGACGACCCTGGACGTTCTGTTGCAAACATTAATTGAGACGCGGCATTGTCTTGAACCGCCTGAACCAACGTTTGCCCCATGCGCCCACCAACACCGCTCACACCAATATTCACCATGATGATCTATCCTTCGCCAGATTAACCTTACGTGTCGTCTACAAGCTCTCGAAAAACCGCTTAACACCACCCAACCACGAGCTGGCTTTCGGGCTGTGGCGATCATTCTCAATCAAAGTCGCCTCAAATTGCGCCAATAATTCTTTCTGTATTTTGGTTAATTTCACCGGCGTTTCTACCACGACTTTACACAACAGATCCCCTGTCGCTCCGCCTCGGACGGACTTGACGCCTTTACCCCGCAGCCGAAATAACTTCCCCGTTTGCGTTTCATGAGGAATTTTCAAGTTCACACGCCCATCCAGTGTCGGCACTTCTAGCTCACCGCCCAAGGCCGCAACACTGATGCTCACCGGGACATTACAATGCAAGTCATTATCATCACGAGAAAAAATTTCGTGTTCTTTCACTTGTACTTGCACATACAAATCCCCAGGTGGCCCAGCATGTTCTCCCGCCTCACCTTCACCCGACAAACGGATACGGTCACCGGTATCCACCCCGGCAGGTACGCTCACCGATAACGTTTTTTCTTTTTGCACACGCCCAACACCACGGCAAGCACGACAAGGATCTTTGATCATCTGCCCCGTACCCTGACAGCTAGGGCAGGTTTGCTGGATGGAAAAAAAGCCTTGTTGCCGGCGCACTTGGCCATGCCCAGCACACGTTGAACAAACCGCCGGTGTGGTGCCTTTTTTCGCACCACTGCCATCGCATTCTTCACAATTGTTCATGCTCGGCACTCGAATTTTAACTTGCTTACCCGCAACCGCCTCTTCCAGCGTCAACGTTAAATTATAACGTAGGTCAGAACCGCGCTGAGCTCTAGAGCCTGATTGGCGCCCACCTCCGCCAAAAATATCACTGAAAACATCCCCAAAAATATCGTTAAAATTACCCGTGTTTGCACCACCCCCGCCCATAGAGGGATCAACACCTGCGTGCCCAAAACGATCATACGCGGCACGTTTTTCTGAACTCGACAGTATCTCGTAAGCTTCTTTGGCTTCTTTAAATTGTGCTTCAGCTTCTTGATTATCCGGATTCCGATCTGGATGGTATTTCATCGCTAAGCGGCGATAGGCTTTTTTGATTTCCGTATCACTCGCACCTTTCGACACGCCCAATACTTCGTAGTAATCTCGTTTAGACATAAAGTTTCATTTTTACCAAATAGACAATGGGGAACAGCACATGGTGGCATAATGTGGCCATAACCATAGGCTGAGCGAGTGATGTTTCGACCACTCGCTCAAACGTGGCTTATTTGTCTTTCACTTCTTCAAACTCAGCATCAACAACGCCATCATCTGCTGCGCTTTCCGCACCCGCACCGGCTGCACCCGCTGCTGCTGCAGCCGCAGCGGCTGGATCAGCTGCGCCCGCATCTGCATACGCTTTTTCTGCCAATTTCGCGGACAAATCCGTGAGCGCTTTGGTTTTTGCTTCGATGGCTTCTTTACTGCCATTCTTCAGCGTGTCTTTTAAGTCACTCATGGCCGCTTCAATATCAGCACGCTCTTTGGCGTCTACTTTCTCACCCAATTCTTCAAGTGATTTACTGGTCGCATGTAACATACTGTCTGCTTGGTTTTTCGCCCCCACCAATTCTTGGAATTTGCGATCTTCCTCTGCATTCATCTCAGCGTCTTTCACCATGCGTTCAATTTCATCATCAGACAAACCGCTAGAGGCTTTGATGACAATGGATTGCTCTTTACCCGTGGCTTTATCTTTGGCCGAAACGTTCAGAATCCCATTCGCGTCAATATCAAACACAACTTCAATTTGTGGCATACCACGTGGTGCAGACGGAATATTCGCCAAATCAAAACGACCCAATGATTTATTCCCAGAGGCCTGTTGCCGCTCACCCTGCAACACGTGAACCGTGACTGCGGTTTGATTGTCTTCTGCCGTCGAGAAAACCTGGTTCGCATTGGTCGGGATGGTGGTATTTTTCTCAATCAGGTTCGTCATGACCCCGCCCATTGTTTCAATGCCCAATGACAATGGTGTCACATCCAGCAATAAAACATCGGTTACATCACCGCCCAACACACCGCCTTGAATGGCTGCACCAATCGCAACCGCTTCATCCGGGTTTACATCTTTTCGTGGGTCTTGCTTGAAAAAATCTTTGACCGCTTGTTGTACTTTCGGCATGCGAGTTTGACCACCCACCAAAATCACATCATCTAACTCCGAGACCGACAGCCCCGCATCTTTCATCGCGATCCGACAAGGGTCGATGGTGCGTGCGACTAAGTCATCCACTAACGATTCTAATTTAGCCCGTGTCAATTTCACGTTCAAATGTTTAGGCCCACTCGCATCGGCCGTAATGTACGGCAAATTCACATCGGTTTGCTGCCCAGAAGACAATTCAATTTTTGCTTTTTCTGCCGCTTCTTTCAACCGTTGTAAAGCCAATGGGTCGTTATGTAAATCAACACCATTATCTTTTTTGAATTCATCGGACAAATAATCAATTAAACGTAAGTCGAAATCTTCCCCGCCTAAAAAGGTATCCCCATTGGTTGACAAAACTTCGAACTGATACTCGCCATCCACTTCCGCAATTTCAATGACTGAGATATCAAAGGTACCACCGCCCAAATCATACACGACGATTTTGGCATCCCCTTTTTGCTTATCCATCCCATAAGCCAACGCCGCTGCCGTTGGTTCATTGATGATCCGCTTGACTTCTAAACCGGCAATTCTGCCAGCATCTTTGGTTGCTTGGCGCTGCGAGTCATTAAAATATGCCGGCACGGTAATTACCGCCTCGGTCACTGTTTCACCGAGATAATCTTCAGCGGTTTTTTTCATTTTCATCAAAACGCGCGCTGAAATTTCAGGTGGCGCGACTTTTTTGCCATTCACTTCAACCCAGGCATCGCCATTGTCTGCACCCGAAATTTTATATGGCACCATGCTGACATCGCGCTGCACGACACTGTCTTTAAATTTGCGCCCAATCAAACGTTTAATCGCAAATAAGGTGTTCGTTGGGTTGGTCACCGCCTGTCGTTTAGCTGATTGCCCCACCAAAATCTCATCGCCTTCCGCAAAAGCCACAACCGACGGCGTGGTACGATCACCTTCACTGTTTTCAATGACTTTTTGAGAGCCATCATCCATTATCGCAACACATGAATTGGTCGTGCCCAAATCAATCCCAATAATTTTTCCCATTTTTACTACTCCAAACGTGTTTTTTCAAATTGTTGTTTCTGATGTCAACATTGGGACATCACCGTATTTTTTCAACGACACTTAGGCCTGTTCGTCAACACTGGCCTGCACCCGTTCTTGTGCTTTTTTGGAAACGACCACCATGGCAGGACGCACCAAACGCGCATTTAACAAATACCCTTTTTGCACCACGGCAATAACGGTATTTGGTTCAACATCAGACTCTTGCATGGTAATCGCTTGATGATGATCCGGGTTAAATTTATCCCCTTCCGGGTTGATTTGTACGATGCCAAATTTTTCCATCGCCGCCGATAACTGCTTCAGCGTTAATTCCGTACCTTCCAGCATTTTGTCAAAATCGGCTGCATTGTGACCTGCCGCAGCCAACCCCATTTCCAAACTGTCCCGCACGATGAGCAATTCAGAGGCGAATTTTTCCAAGCCAAATTTGTGTGCATTTTGCAGTTCTTTTTCATGCCGACGCTTGATATTTTCTAACTCAGCTTTACTTCTCAAGGCCGCTTCTTTGTGTTTTTCCACCGCCTCAAGCGCTTGCTCTAACTGCACATCCAGCCCAGCTTGAGGGGCTGCTTCCGTCTCTACCGCTGATGCATCAACGCCTGTATCCGCCGCATTGGCATCAAGCTCATCCACATTTTCTTCTGAATTACCCATTGCTTCCTCTCACTGTTATACCCTGGTTCATCACCTTGGGGATTAGCATTCTATTTTTCAAGCCTAACTGTCATTTTTTTGTGCATTGAGCGCAGCACTCAACAGTTTTGCGGTCACATCCACTAAAGGGATTACTTTTTCGTAAGCCATCCGGGTCGGCCCAATCACCCCCAATACCCCCACTTGCTGAGTCCCGACTTGATAGGGAGAACTCACCACACTGCAATCATCCAACCCGGAATACCCCGATTCATTGCCAATAAAAATACGCACGCCATCGGCACCAATACACTGATCCAACAAACTCAACAATTCCTGTTTTTCAGTAAAGGCACCAAACAACGTACGTAACTGCGCGATGTCCCCCAAATCCAAACAACTCAATAAATTGGCCTCACCGACCAAAACAAAATCGTCTTCACTTTGTGTCGGCAGCAAGGCTTTTTCTGCAACTTCAACCGATTGCGACATCATTTGGTTAATTTCAGAGTGTGCATTTTGCATGTCCGCGAGCAAATTTTCTCGGATTTTATGCAAATCAAACCCGCAATATGTTTCCGTTAATAAATTCGCCAACTGGCGTAACTCACTGTCTGAATAATCCCGAGAGGTGCGGATGATAAAATTTTCGACCTCTTGCTCATTCGTGACTAAAATCACCAACACACGAGATTGAGATAACGGTAAAAACTCCACTTGGCGCAAAGATGCGGCGGCTTTTTTCGGTAAGGTGACAATACCGGCCAATTGCGTGATTTCTGATAACAAGCCCGATGTCGCTTCAAGCAAACCAGACATTCCCATATCAGAATCAAGGTAATGCGTGATATCACGGATTTCCCCGGCACCCGGCTGATGATAGGTCAATAAAGAATCGACAAATACACGATACCCCGACACCGTTGGGATACGCCCGGCGGAGGTATGCGGCGCATGAATTAAGCCCAATTCTTCTAAATCGGACATCACATTGCGCACCGTTGCTGGGCTGACTTTCAAGCCCGAATTTTTCGCTAATGTGCGAGAGCCGACGGGCTGGCCGTCTTCAATGTAACGTTCGACCAACGTTTTGAGTAAATGTTGTGCCCGCTCATTGAGCATTCTATTATTCAAAAGGGTCTCCAAAAAACCGGTTTGTTAGCACTCTTGGTTCCTGAGTGCTGAAACGTAACAAATTCACCACAAAGCTGTCAAAATAAATCTGCGAAATATATTCTGCTTTTACATCTGCCCGCTGGCGACTACTTTATGTATTAAGCGTCAAATTTCACTGAGCCCACTAAAACAAGCACAATTAACGATTATGTTATCTCATATTTTTGTCAAAAATCTTGCGGTCGTTGAGCATTTGTCCCTGGACTTAACCAACGGCATGACCGTCATTACCGGCGAGACCGGTGCGGGCAAATCCATGCTCATTGACGCCTTGTCGCTGGCCTTTGGCGAGCGCGCAGACAACCGAGCCATTCGAACTGGCTGTGATAAAGCCGAAATTTCCCTGAATTTTGACCTTGCAGCGTTACCGCAGGTTCAAGCTTGGCTTGAAAACAACGAGTTGGATGCTGAGGGTGATTGCATTACGCGCCGTATTTTGGTTCGAGACGGTCGTTCAAAAGCCTATATTAATGGCCACCCCACCCCAATTGGTGCCTTAAAAACACTCGGTGACATGATGATTGACATTCATAGTCAACATGCCCACCAACACTTGTTAAAACGGGAACAGCAGCTCACCTTACTCGATGAATTTGGCCAACTCCAAGAGACCGTATCTGACCTGACGCAGTGTTATAAACAGCACAAAATTTTGGCTGAAAAAATTCAAGCTTTGCAAAACCAAGCCACACAAGAAACTGCGCGCATGGCGCTCATTCAATACCAAATTGAAGAGCTCGAAGCACTCAATTTAACCCCTAATGAATACGCAGACCTCACCGATGAACAACTTCGGTTGGCCAATGCCGATCATTTAATCCGTACCCACCAGGCCGCCCTGACGCTGCTATATGATCATGACTCGCACGCCATTCATAGCCAACTGAGCCAGGTGCAGCACCACCTCATGGACATCAGTGACTGCGACAATAGCCTGAGTGATACGAACAAACTCATCAACGATGCACTCATTGCGGTCTCGGAAGCGCGTTCAAATTTACGGGAATATGGCAACAGCATTGACCTTGACCCACAACGACTTGTTTGGGTAGAAGACCGTCTCGCAGAAATTCGAACAATTGCGAGGAAACACCAAGTTGCGGTAGAAACCATCCACGCGCATATGCAGACCTTAAAACAAGAGAAAAACGCATTCGACCACATTGCTGACAGCATAGAACAACAGCAAACTGCGCAAAAAAAAGCACAACACGCTTACCAAAAAATCGCCGACACACTCTCACAAAAACGCCAGCAAGCCGCACAACGTTTAAGCCGGCGCGTCACACAAGCAATCAAACCCTTAGGCATGGTACATGCGAATTTCCTGATTGATATTGCCATAACAGCCACCTTTAGCGCCAAAGGGCAAGATCAAATTACCTTCTTGGTCAGTACGAATAAAGGCCAGCCCCCACAAGCCTTAAGCAAAGTTGTCTCGGGCGGTGAGCTATCACGCATTAGCCTGGCCATTCAAGTTGAAGCGGCACGTTATGCCAAAATTCCAACCTTGGTGTTTGATGAAGTGGATGTTGGCATCGGTGGTGGGGTGGCCGAGATTGTGGGCAAATTAATTCGCACCTTAGGGGAAAATCGTCAAGTCATTTGCATTACGCACCTGCCCCAGGTCGCCTGCCAAGGGCACCACCATCTGATGGTGACCAAATCTAGTGACCAACACGCAGCAAAAACACAAATCACAGCCTTGTCTGTGAATCAACGCATTCAAGAAGTGGCCCGCATGTTAGGCGGGTTAGAACTCACTGAACAAACCATCGCGCATGCAACAGAAATGCTCGGTTTAAAAAACACGTAACTATTTGCGCCATTCACAATTTTCTTTTTGGCACTGCCCATATAAATAAAGGCTATGGTCAGTAATCGCAAACCCCATCGACTCCGCCACGTCTTGTTGTCGTTGTTCGATCACATTATCCACAAACTCTTCAACACGACCACAATCCACACACACAATGTGATCATGGTGTTCGCCTTCATTCAACTCAAATACCGAATGACCTTCTTCAAAATGGTGCCGATGCACCAAATGTGCGGCCTCAAATTGCGTCAGCACACGATAAACAGTGGCTAACCCCACATCTTCATCCCGCTTTAAAAGCGCTTTATACACATCCTCTGCACTCATATGGCGCTGATTATTTTCCTCCAATATTTCGAGAACTTTTAAGCGTGGCAAGGTCACTTTTAACCCGGCTTTTTTGATATCATGACTTTCCACTCATGTAACCTCTTGTGGTATAATGTGTTATGTCGCTCTACAAATCGAGATATTATAAAAATATGAAAAAGCTTCTCATTTTTTCAACCGCGTTAGCAAGTGTATTCCTATCCGCTTGCACCCAAGACCCTATCATCAGCCATATTCCTGGCATCTATAAAATCGAAATTAAACAAGGGAATGTTATCACCCAAGCCGCCCTCAACCAATTACAACCGGGCATGACCCGACAACAAGTTCGATATGTTTTAGGCACCCCCCTGGTGGTTGACGTTTTTCACCAAGACCGCTGGGATTACCTCTATTATGATTTTGTTGATGGTACAACAGAACGCGGGAAACAGCGTATCTCCATTTATTTTGAGGATGACAAACTCTTCCGGCTGGATGGTGACCAACGGCCTGGGATTGAGACTGAGGCTAAAAATGAAAATTTTATCGTGGATGTACCACGACAAAAACCCGAAAATGAAGGGCTAATTACGCGAGCACTCAAAAGCCTGGGTATTCTCGGTGATGAGGAAGAACAAACACCACAACAAAAAGCCGACGCCTCCCGCCAGAAACAAGAAAAAAGTTTCGTCCAAGCGACGTTAGACCGTTTTGGTTTAGGCTCCGATGAGGAAACCGAAGAAACCGCAACAGACAAACCGTAAAATCCAATGTATTTGTTGGCGTTTACCTCACGCAAACAGCCAACAAATACACCCTCACACTAACGGGCTGGGGTTAATTCAACCATATCAAAATCTGATTTGGCCATACTACAATCCGGGCATAACCAATCGTCTGGAATCTCATCCCAAGTTGTTCCCGCCGCAATGCCTTCTGCTGGCAAGCCGACCGCTTCGTCATAGATAAAATCACAAATTGTACATCGCCACTGTCTCATCGTTACGCTCTTTTCATATTAAGTTGCGATATTTTACACGCCGCCAATCAAAACGCCAAAAAGAAAACAAATGGGCATCTTGCCCGCAGCATCGCAGTACGGCTTCGCACACAACGCCTTACGTAAGACGTATCCACTGAGAAAATCAAACCAACATGCCAACAACACACGCAATCGCTAAGCGGTTAGCCTTTTGAAAAATGTTCATCTAGTTTGTTCAGCAAATCTAAGCCTCTCTTAATATCACCTTTAGCGGCGAGCGAACGAAACCTAACTTCAGTATCAAACTCAGCAATTGCTTTAGTTGATAACTCTTCGACAAGTTTGTTCACACTAATGTGTTTATATTCTGCAAGTGTTTTAAGTCGAGCATGCTTTTCATCGGGTATACGGATAGTTAGCGTTGCCATAATTATTCACCTTTTAATAATTGTGCTGGCTGGAGTATGCGGAGGTGAGGAAAGCTGAGTTCCGCATTGTTCAAATCTTTCAGGTTGTTTGTAATAATATGTGTGGCATTGCCAGCTAAAGCCAGTTCAATCAAAAAATTATCACCTTCATCAATAAGGTTTGGCCGCCATAAATAATACACGGAGATCCATTCTGATACGGCATAGAATGAATGCAGCAAGTCATTGATTTCTTTACTTTTCAGAGGGCATTTATCTAAAATAGTTTGCCGCTTGCTAACGTCTTCATATTCAGAGAACAAAGCATTGTTCATCAATGGTGTATATTCACCCTTCAAACATTGGCGTAAAATTTCTCTGCCTGCACCAGTGGAGCCAATAAGGGCGCTAATAATAACACATGTATCAACTACTATTGTTTTACTCATTATCTCAATGATAGCATATGTGCAGTCACAAATTGTACCGTTTGATTGACGAAGCACCGGAAACACACCAACCATGATAATTACAGAAAAAGGGTCAAATACCGTATTGATATCTGAAGAAGATTGGAATTCAATCTCAGAGACATTATATCTATTATCAGTTCCAGAAATGAGCGAATCTATCCAAGCAGGAATGGCTGAGCCAATAAGTGAATGTTCAGAGGAGCTTGATTGGTGAACTGGAAGTCAATTTTCACAAAACAGGTAAAAAAATACACTAATAAATTAAGTTTAAAAACAAGGCATAAATATTGTTAACACGCATATTTCACTACCAGTCGAGAAGAACATCAGAGGATAAATTGATGGCCGATAGCATGTGCAAAATTTTGAAAAGAAATGACGTTTATACTTGTGGTATTTTAAACATAGACAAAACGCTGCACCGACCTTTAGGTTCAACTCTTCCGCACAGCGCTTCAATTTACAGATCAAAAACAGACAAACCTTTCATCTTACGGCGAAATTCATCGGTGACTTTGCGTGCACGATCATGATTTTCAATCACATGTGGCGTGATCATAATCATCAATTCTGAGCGTTCTGCATTGACCGAGGTACGACCAAATAATGGGCCAATAATCGGCACATCTTTTAAATAAGGAATGCCAGAGTCGATCTCTTCATTTTGCTCTCGAATTAAGCCCCCTAAAATCACGGTTTGTTCCGAGTTGACCGCAACCAAGGTTTCGATTTTACGCTGGGTAATGGTGGGAGAATCAATCGCCGATGTTTGCGTATTGACTACGTCACTGACTTCCTGCACGACTTCCAGCGTGACCAAACCACTCACATTCACCCGAGGCGTCACATTCAGCAGAATCCCCGTCTGTTTATATTCCACACTGTTGACCACAAAAGGGTCGGCGGCATCTTGACTTGAGCTGGTTGATTGCTGCGTTAAAATAGGCACTTCATCGCCAACCTCAATTTGCGCAGTTTGATTATTCAACACCAAGATCGAGGGGCTGGAGAGAATTTTCACATCCGACTCATCTTCTAGCGCTTCTATCACTGCACGCACACTGTCTCCGCCTTTCGATATTGTGTATTGAAAACCGGTAAACGCATTGGCAATGCCCGCAAGCCCTAAGTCCAGTGTGCCATTCGCAGTGGCGGCCCCTTCGATGCTATTTTTGAAAAACCATTCAACCCCATATTCCAAATCATCCCGTAGAATGACTTCTGCAATCGTCACCTCGATCAATACCTGCAAAGGCGTAATGTCCAATTTCACCAGCGCATCCCGAACCAGGCGATACCCTGCGGGATCCGCTTTAATCAATAACGCATTATTCACCTCGTCGGCAATCACCCGAATCTCACTTTGCGAGTCAAATTGAATGCCTGAATTCGTTGCCTGCACGGGCAGTATGGGAGATTTCCCCCCCTGGTTGTTCGGCACATTGGTGATGACGGCAACTTGCGGTTTGGGTTTGTTACTCGCGCTTTGACTGTCATCCCCCACGACTTGGTTTAAGATGTCGGCTAGCTCGGCAGCTTTACCATTTTGTACGTAATAAACATACAATCGTTGCCCGGCTTGGCTGCCCGCTTGATCCAAACGCCGCACCCAAACCCCAATTTGGTCTAAATATTGCGGTTGAGGGGTGATCACCAACAAGGCATTGATGCGCTCGATGTGCACAATTCTAATCAAACTTGCATTCGGGTTTTTGTCTTTATCGATAATCTGATTTAATTCGTCTGCAACCGCTTTCGCTTCCGTGTTGGCGATGTTAAAAATCCCCACAGACATGCCTCTGAGCCAATTCACATCAAAGATGCTGACCGACTCGGCAATGTGTTTTAACTCCGGCCCCGTACCCGACACAATCAATAAATTTCGGCTATCGTCGACCACAACACCGGCTTTATCCGCCGTTGAAGCCGAGACAATTTTTGCCATTTCAGAGGCTGCAATGTATTTCAGTGCAAATACCTGGGCTCGATACCCAGAACGCTTACGCGTTGGCACCAATAAACCTTTTTTGGCGGTTGCCAATGGCACCACTTTATACACACCCTCATCGTAGACCACCACCACATCATTCATTTTCAACACGGCTTCCATGGTCGGTAGTAATGCCGATTTCGGAATCTCCGCCTGAATCGTCACTTTACCGGACACCGCAGGATCTACCCAAAATTCGCCCCCCAAAACATCAAACACAACTTGTACGGCTGCGCCGATTTCCTGGTCTTGAAAATTTAACGTAATGGGTTCATCCGAGACCGCTTTAGCCGCCTTGCCTCGCCCATTGCGGATAAATTGACCACTGCCTTTATAGATTCGCGAGGGCTGTTTTTTCGCAATCCGCTCGTTTTGATTCGCCACAACGTCTGAGGTCACCACCGAAACCGGGCTTGGTTTGAAGATTTTGCCTTGTTCTGGGTCAACGCTCGGTTTTACTGTGTCTTGGTGCAACGCATCACAACTGGCTAACGTCACAATGGCGATAATCATGGGTATTATTTTTTTCATAATCGTCCTGGTACTTTGAATTGAAGACAGCTACCGGCCTAAAACCGGTATTTTTTTTATTGTGTTGCAAGCCTTTCAAATATTATCTCCGTATCAACCCTTTTTGTTTGCGTGGGTTTTTGTCCGGCAATTTTAGTTCCAATGTTTCTGTTTTCTCGCCTGACTGAAAAATGGCCGTATTTTTCTGGATGTCGATTAACGTCCAATCTCCGTCAGGAATTTTTTCCTTAATGGTTAATTTAATTCTACGGTCTTTTGCTTTATTTTTAACCCGCTTCGGGTTTTCCAGTAACGCATATTTCTGCTCGGCCAGGACAATCCCGGTCAATAACCAATCGGATAACGGGCCAGCTTTGGCGACCGAACGCACATTCAACGACGCACGGTCTTTATAGAACATCGGCCGCTTGACGATATCTTGAAACATGGATTTTGGTTTGTGAATGCCTTGCTCATCTAACAAAGCATGGTTTTGCGGCAAACCGCTGGCCTGAGGATGAATTTCGGGCATTCCCCCCAGCAACAAAACCTCTAATACCAGCATACTCACCAAACACACGGTGACCACGGCCAAAATCCCCAATAATGGGTGGCTACGGATGTGGTAGAGCATCAGTCCAGACGATTTTTGTTTATTCCCCACCGATTTTCCTTATATAGCCGGCAACCACTAATTGAATATCTAGCTCGCCTTTTACCGCTTTCGCTTTTCGACTACGCCGTACCGCCCGAGAGCGCACATAGGTACGCTCAATAAACAAAAAAGGCTTACGCATTTCTAAGTCGTACAACACGGCTTGTAAGGCGTTAATATTGCCCCGCAACACAACCTGCACCGCAACTTTGCTGACGCTAGCAGCCTGGTGCTTGTCTTTCACTTTGATGTCTCGCGTGCTTTGCACTTCAATCCGCTGGCGACGCACCACTTTTTGAATCAAATTGGTTAATTCAGAGGAGGCAACATTGGCCGTTTTTGAGGTCAAATAAAATTTCCTGCCCGGTTGTGCTCGACGCAAACGCTGCATTTGCAGCACATAATTGTCTTTTGTCATGGCCACGGCTTGGAAGGTTTCTAATTGCTGGCTCAGCCGTGCAATGTTTGCCGCATTATCGGTATACAGCAATACCGCCGGGAGGACAGTGCAACCAACCCCCAAGACAATCAGCGCCACCAAGACTCCAAAGGCCAATGATTTGCGCTGTTGTGCGCTAAACTGCTCAAGAAATGCGTTCATTCTGGCACATCTTTGGCGACCAAATTCGTCGTCAAATAAAACCGTTGCAATCCCGTCCGCCGGTCTTTGGTTAACTGGCCATTAAATTTGGCCCCTTGAAACAGCGGGGACTGCTCGACATAACCAATCAGATTAGAGGCTGCAACAGACTGACCTTGAATCCGCACCAGGTTATTTTTCATTTCTAATAAACTCAAATAACTGTCATTTGGTAACAAACGGGTTAATGCATTTAACACCGACAATGCACTTAATACCTCTCGCTTTTTCTTAACGATAAAATTTGCCTCCTCAACAATCCGATCTAACTGATTGCGGGTTTCAGTCGCGATTTTCGCTTCTTTTTGGCTACTGCTGATGTCAGCGCGCAACTGGCTCAGCACGGCTTGTTGTTGCACTAAAGGATAGACCAGAACCGCTGCAAACAACATCAACACGACCCCCACGGCAGCAATATTCAAGTGGCCTTTGGTTCTATTTTTTTTCGGCGCATGTGCTTCTGACACAAATTCCGGGCTGAAATTTTCTGCGCCAGTGATTTTTGGCATCCGTGTCCCGGCCATTTGCACACTGTCCACCGCCAGCCCCCAGCGCTCAATCTGAGCCATCAATTGGGTGACATTTTTTTTCGCCACCACGGCCAGTAACACACTCAAGGTGTTTTTTTCTTCCTGTCGGGCCACAACCGCCACATCAAAATACACTTGTTCTAATTGAAAGGGGGTATGCCGATCTATGTCATAACTCACGGCTTCTTTTAGATTTTCTTCTAACGCTGCGGGTACTGAAATGACTTTTCTCAGCACCTGGTTCGCGCTTAAACGCAAAATCACCCGCGTCATACGCACATCAAACCCTCGCATAATCCGTTGTGCCATATGCTCATCGTCGTGTTCCGCTAAGGACAAAATTTCACGCTCGATTTTGCCCTGAGACTGTTCGTCATACCGCGACACGGTCACTTGCGTATTGCCCAGCTCTAAAGCCACATTCCCTTCTCGCGTTAAAAACCAATCACGCACACCGGCAGGTACCAGCGATTTTAATTCCCCGACCCACCAACGATACAATACGACCATAGATTGCTGATTCAGCATGTTGACCTATTCTCTATTTAACTCGAAATGTCATGCGTTACCCGCATCACCTCTTCAATCGTGGTAATCCCTTGCACACATTTACGCAAACCATCGGCCATCAGCGGCGCCATACTTTCCTGTAAGGCCAGTTGGCTGATTTCCGTGGCATCGGCATGTTTCATCACCAGTTTCCGAATCGGATCTGACATAATCATCATCTGCACAATAATCGCGCGCCCTCGATACCCATTCCCACCACACCGATCACACCCGACTGGTTTAAAAATCGATACCGGCCCCTGATGCCCCGGTTCAACGTATGAGGTTAACTTTAGCTCATCCACGACTTCTTCGGGCGCAAGCACTTTCACGCGACAATGCGCGCATAATCGTCGCACCAAACGCTGGGCCAAAATGCCATTCACCGCCGAGGTCACCAAATAATCATCTACGCCCATATCCATCAAACGCGTGAGGCTGCTGGGCGCATCATTCGTGTGCAGTGTGGATAACACCATATGCCCGGTTAGGGCTGATTCCACCGCTATTTTCGCGGTTTCCGTATCGCGCATTTCCCCAATCATAATCACATCCGGGTCTTGCCGTACGATGGAGCGTAATGCGTTAGAGAAAGTCAGGCCTATTTTTGATTTCACCTGAATTTGGTTAACCCCTTCCAGTTGATACTCCACCGGATCTTCAACCGTAATGATTTTACGCCCAGGCACATTCAATTTATTCAACGCGGTATATAACGTCGTTGTCTTACCACTCCCGGTTGGGCCCGTCACCAGTAAAATACCATTCGGCTGCATTAAAATTTTCATAAATTGCGCCAAGGGTTCCCCTTGAAACCCCAAGGAATCAAAGTCCATGACCACATTTTCATTCACCAAAATCCGCATCACCACGCTTTCGCCATACATGGTCGGTACGGTGGATACGCGTAAATCCACTTCTTTGCCATCCACCCGCAACTTGACCCGCCCATCCTGAGGCAAACGACGCTCTGCAATGTTAAGTTTGGCCATAATTTTAATCCGAGAAATCACCGCTGCAGAGGAATACGCGGGTGGTGATTCAACATCTTCTAATACGCCATCAATCCGGTAGCGCACCTTTAATTCATTTTCAAATGGCTCAATATGGATATCTGAGGCACGGGCTTCAACCGCCCGCTGTGTAATCAAACTCACCAACCGAATAATCGGCGCTTCACTGGCCATGTCCATGAGTTGTTCGACATCGTCTTCTGTATCATCGCTGAAGTCATCCACGATTTGATCCATGGTCGACTTTCCTGACCCATACAAACGCTCATAAGCATTGTCATATTCTGAGGTAACGGCCACGCGCATTTCGACCTTACGCCCGGTCAACATCACCAACGCATCCACAATAAACGCCTCTTCTGGGCGCAAGGATGAAACCACCAGGCTGCCGTCCGCAGCGGACAAAGGAATGACTTGATGTTCTTGTAAAAATTTTGCGGAAATATCCTCTTCCAGCACAGGTTCAGCCGGGTAATCCGAGACACGGGTGACTTTAATTCCAAGCTGCAAAGCCAAAGCCCGCGCCAAGTCTTCTTCCGTCACGTACTCTTGCACCAACAAAACTTGGCCTAATTGGTCTTCTGATTGTTGTTGTAGGGCTTTTTCTAAATCGGCTTGACTGAGCTTGCCGGACTGCCGGAGTAATTCCCCAATTTTTTTATTAATGGGCACGGACTTAAAGGTTTCTTTCGATTCAGCCTCAGCGCTCTGTTTGGCGGTCGACAGTGTGGGCTGAATCCCCAGCGTTTTCCCATATAAACTGAGAATTTTTTTGACCAGTTTGGTTTCCCAGTCTTTCACGGATAAATTGGAGGCACTGTCATGAAACAGGACTAACATATCCTCCTCATCCATTAATACATCAATCAGATCAAGGTCTAATTCGGCATCCTCTGACTCATGCAAATCCACCAAAAGCATGTCCGTCAACGCCGGATCAATCGCCCCAGGCCGATACTCACTCAAGGCAATTTCATCCACGACCTCAAATTCGTGCTGCAATAAGATGCTCTGCAATTGCGCACGTGATGGCCCGATATCAGCCACAATCACAATCCGTGGACGCTGATGTTCTACTGGTTTAGACATAAATCACAAAAACCTTCATGCAGGACTTCCATTAAAACTAAGTGTAATACAAATACAGCGCTTTAACTGGTCACAAGACGTGAACGTAATCCAAAAAACACAAGTCCCCAAGATAATAAACTCAATCCTGCTGCCAGCAAAAAAGTGGCTTGCCCCCCCCAAGCCTCCCAATAATACCCACTCATGACCGTCCCCACCGCCCCGCCTGCACCAAAACTCACACTGCTATACAACGATTGCCCACGGCTTTGTGTTTTACCCACAAAATAACGGTGCACCAACTGCACCGCAACGCCGTGAAACGCGGCGAAACTGGCCGCATGCAATAACTGCGCAAAACTCAACAGGACGATAGAGTCCGCCCCGCCAGCAATCAACAGCCAACGCAACACGCTCAACATCAAACTGGCCAAGAGTATTTGGCGCAAGGAAAAATAGCCGTAATACTGGCCCAAACGCATAAATAATAAGACTTCCGCCAACACCGCGAGCGTCCACATCAACGCGGTTAACGACACCCGATACCCCAACACCAGAATCTGGCTAAAACCCTGTTCTTCTAGATAAATCGAATAAAAAGCATAATACGGCGAATGCGAGGCTTGCATGAAAAAACAACTGACTAAAAACAGCACGACTTCAGGCTGTTTTAACACATGGATAAACGGCAAATCATTTGGCTCACTCGGCGGCAAGCACACCTTGGGGACAAACAGCGTGGCCACCCAAATCCCCGCCAATAGCGCCGCCAAAACGCCGGGAAAAACACGGTAACCATATTCATCAATGACTTCACCACTGAACAAGACCGCCACAATAAACCCGACAGAGCCCCATAAGCGAATGCGATTATAGCGGTCCGCATCCCCGCGTAAAAACGTCAGCGTGGTGGCTTCAAACAGAGGTAAAGCCGTATTCCAAAAAAAACTGAACAACACCATCACAGCGAACAAGCCATAAAAACTCTGCACATAAAAAATGCCGAGAAATCCCACTGCGGCCGCCAGCGAAGCATACCGAACAATGCTCAAGCCTTTGCCGGTATGGTCAGCTAACCAAGCGGATAATAACGGCGCCACCATTTTAGTCAGGGTCACCGCAGCCAATAATTGCCCAATATCAACGGCCGAATAACCCAAAGATTTAAAATATGGCCCTAGGTAGGGCATGAACGCCCCGAACGAGGCAAAATAAAAGAAATAAACGTGTGATAGCTGCCAATGCGGGATCACGGTTTTTGTGCAGGAATCACGGGTGTAGTCACCCGAACGTCCGCATTTTGGCCTCGCTGTCGTAAATAATGATCCATCAACACAATGGCTAACATGGCTTCTGCAATCGGCGTTGCGCGAATGCCCACACACGGATCGTGCCGACCATGCGTGACCACCTCAATCGGTTCACCCTCAAGGTTAATCGAACGCCCTGGCAGCCGAATACTCGACGTTGGTTTCAGCGCCATGTGCACCACAATGTCTTGGCCACTGGAAATGCCGCCCAACGTGCCCCCGGCATGATTGCTTAAAAAGCCCTCGGGTGTCATTTCATCTCGATGTTCGGTACTTTTTTGCGTCACACAGGCAAAACCGTCCCCGATTTCCACCCCTTTCACCGCATTAATGCTCATCATCGCATGTGCAATGTCGGCATCTAAACGGTCAAAAATCGGCTCACCTAAACCGACCGGCATACCCTTGGCAACCACCGTGACTTTCGCCCCAATCGCATTGCCTTCTTTACGCAAAGCATCCATATATTGTTCCAACTCCGGCACTTTATCCGGATCTGGAAAGAAAAACGGATTATTTTCAATCGCTTCCCGCTGATGTTGCGCCGGGGTAATGTGGCCCAATTGAGACAAATAACCGTAAATATCGATGCCCAACTGTGCTTGCAAATATTTTTTTGCAATGCCCCCCGCCGCCACGCGAATCGCGGTTTCTCGTGCCGAGGAACGCCCACCGCCACGATAATCACGCAAACCATATTTGTGTAAATAGGTATAGTCCGCATGCCCTGGCCGGAACTGTTGCATAATATTCGAATAATCTTTGGAGCGATGATCGGTATTTTCAATCACCAAAGCAATCGGCGTGCCGGTGGTTTTACCCTCAAAAACACCGGATAAAATGCTCACTTCATCCAACTCTCGGCGTTGCGTCGTATGTCGCGATTGACCCGGCCGACGCCGATCTAAATCCCGTTGCAAATCGGCTGTGCTCAGCGCCAAACCGGGCGGGCAGCCATCCACAATACACCCAATCGACACCCCATGGCTTTCGCCAAAGGTTGTCACCGTAAAACATTGCCCAAACGCATTACCCGACATAATTGCCTCGTTATTCTGTTAATCCCGCCAATTCCAACTCAAACATCAACATCCAAGCCTTTGCGATGCGTGGCATTAATGCGCTCCAACAAATGCACAAAAGGGATATCCTTCGCATGTCTTCTCGCTAAAACGACAAAAGACAAGTCTTCCCCCCCCCAAACATAGTCGCCCTGTTTCATTTGATCAAACAAAGCCTGTGTGCCGCGTTCTAACGGGGCTAAAAAAGCCGGATATTTGCCCTGTTCATCTAAGTAATATTCTAAACAGTCTTTCAGATCCTGCACTTCAAAAATCGCTTGTTGAATCCATTCAACATATTCATCTACTGTTTTTGCTCTCTGCATGACTCACTCCTTATCCCTGTGATTTAATGGCTAAACGTGTCTGCGTAATTATCCAACTGCTCCGCCGTCAACAAAAATACCCCTTCACCACCAAACTCAAAATCAAACCACATAAAAGGCACATTCGGGTAGGTTTCCGCCAACACATCCGCCGTCGCCCCCACCTCAACAACCAACACGCCATGCGCAGTTAAATGATCCCGAGCTTGCGCTAAAATACGTTGCACCACATCTAAACCCGCTTTACCCGCCAGCAAACCTAACACCGGTTCTTTGTGATATTCCGGCGGTAACGCCGCCACTTCGGCTTCACTCACATACGGCGGATTACTCACAATGAGGTCGTATTTGTGCCCATCCAGCGCGTCAAATAGATCCGACAAAATGGGCTTGACCTGGCCATCACAAGCGTGCTGCTGTATGTTCGTCTTCGCCACAGCTAACGCCGGATAAGAAATATCCGTGATATCCACATGCGCATCGGGAAAAGCATACGCACACGCGATGCCAATACAGCCACTGCCCGTACACAAATCTAAAATCTGGGTCACCTGCTCGACTTCCACCCAAGGCTCAAACTGTGACTCAATCAATTCAGCAATCGGCGAACGTGGAATTAACACCTCTTGGGTGACGGTAAAATCCAAGCCCGCAAAACGCGCATATCCCATGAGATAAGGCAAAGGCATCCGTTCATCCACGCGCCGTTGTAACATGGCCAAAATGTGCGTTTGTTCATCGGCCGTTAAATGCGCGCCCAAATACACCTCTGGGGTGTCAAATGGCAAATGCAACACATGCAACACCAAGGCATAAGCCTCATCAAACGCATTCGCCGTACCGTGCCCTGAAAACACGCCTTTCTTCAACATCTGGGTCGCACAATAACGCACATAATCCCGTAAGGTGCTTAAATTATCCATTCACATCTCCAAAACAGTCGCCCATTCTGCCATAGCGTTTTCGGGATTAAAACCTCAGGAAGGCCTGATAAGTCCTTGCAACCTGACTGAATTACTGGGTAATATTCGTTAGTTAAGTCTATTTTTTACGTATACACACATAATAACCATAAAGGTCATCTCAATGACTAAGCGTATCAGCATTATTGGCTGCGGTTTCGCCGCACTCACCGCCATCCGAAAACTCAGGGCACTTGACTCAAGTGTGATTATCCAAGTCATCAACCCTACGCCAACCTTCATTTTTTTGCCCAGCTTGATCTGGATTCCATCCGGTTTGCGCCAACCCAAAGATATCACCCTTCCCCTACACGCCTTTTTTCAGCGCATGAACGTGGATTTCGTGCCGGCCGAAGTCACTGGCTTAAGCGAGGATGGCCGCACCGTCCACACCAGTACTGGGGACATTCACAATGATGGTTTAATCATTGCTTCTGGCGGGCGTTTCATTAAAAAATTACCCGGTATTCAATACGCCATTACACCGTGTACTGGTATTCCCGCCGCGCTGGAAATCAAACAACGCCTGCAAACGCTGCAATCTGGCACCATTGCCATCGGTTTTTCTGGCAATCCGAAAGAACCTTCCGCCATGCGCGGCGGGCCGATGTTCGAGTTTTTATTTGGCATCGACACCCAATTGCGCAGAGAAAAACGGCGCGACAAATTCAAATTAATTTTTTTCTGCCCGGCCAAAAAACCGGGTATCCGCTTAGGTGAAAAAGCTGTGGCGGGTTTAATGAAAACCATGCAAGAACGCCAGATTGAAACCCATCTGGGGCATAAAATGACCCGTTTTGAACCCTATAAAGTGGTCACGGAAGGTGGCGAGTTTGACGCCGATTTGATTTTATTCATGCCCGGCATGACCGGCAACCATTGGTTTGACAAGAGCACCTTACCCCGCTCGGCCGGCGGCCTCATCCAAGCCGATGCGCATTGCCAAGTCACACCGTTACAACACGTTTACGTCGCTGGTGATTCCGGCAGTTTCCCCGGCCCCGATTGGTTACCCAAACAAGCCCATATGGCTGATTTACAAGCGGCTGCTGCGGCCGAAAACTTGTATTCTAGCCTCAACGGTGCGCCCGCAACTAAAACCTTTAAGACCGAATTAATCTGCATTGTGGACAGCCAAAATGCCGGTTTTCTGGTGTCTCGAACACTCAAAAGCAACATTGTGTTACCCCCAAGCCGGCTTTTTCACTGGGCCAAGCGCTTCTTCGAATGGAGTTATTTATTAAAATACCGATAGGGTATGGGTCGTATAAAATTGCGTTAACTATGACATTTTGCCAACTCTTGCCTACACTTAAGAGTCATCGACCGTGAATAAGTGAAACATCAGCATGCCAACCTATGCCCCAAACTTCCGAAAGAAAGAGACCAATGAAGCACTCACACTCTTTCTTTCACATTGCCACAAACGGCGGTATCCAGCAAAAAATGAAATCATTTACCCCGGCGACCCCGCCGATACGCTGTATTATATTGTGGAAGGTTCTGTCACCGTTTTAATTGAAGACGATGAGGGGCATGAAATCATTTTAACCTATTTAAACGATGGTGAGTTCATTGGGGAAATGGGCTTGTTTGCGGATCAACCTTATCGTAGCGTACTGGTCAGAACCCGCACCAATTGCCTGTTGGCAGAAATCACGTACACCCACTTAATGCAGCTAACCGAAGGCCCACTGGCCGACGTTTACAAAGATATTTTATTTTCCATTGGCGTACAGTTGACCCAACGCCTGCTAAAAACCAGCCGTAAAGTCAGCCATTTGGCCTTTTTAGATGTAACCGGGCGAATCGCCGGTGAATTACTCGAATTATGCAAATTACCCGATGCCATGACACACCCGGATGGCATGCAAATTCGCATTACCCGCCAAGAAATTGGCCGTATTGTGGGCTGCTCCCGTGAGATGGCTGGGCGTGTTTTAAAAGCCCTAGAAGCCGATGGTTTGGTCAGCGTTAAAGGCAAAACCATTGTCGTCCATGGCACCCGCTAACACGCAACGCCCCTCAGGCCATTAACTCGGCCAATTTCAACCCTGGGCTATCTGCCCGCATAAACGCCTCACCCACTAAAAACGTCTGCACAGTATGGTCACGCATACGTTGGACATCGGCGGGTTGGTGAATGCCACTTTCGGTGACCACAATGCGGTCATCTGGGATATCGGACAGTAATCCAAGCGTTGTGTGCAAATCGGTTTCAAATGTGTGTAAATTACGATTATTAATGCCGATTAAACGCGTCTCTAATACCAGCGCGCGCTGTAACTCAGCTTGATTGTGTACTTCCACCAAAACATCCAAGCCCAAGTCGGCGGCTAACTGGCTCAAAAGCATGAGCGGTTTATCCTCTAATGCCGCCACAATCAACAAAATCGCATCTGCCGCCATCGCGCGCGCTTCGTACACTTGATAAGGATCGATGATAAATTCTTTACGTAAAACAGGAAGAGAACAAGCTGCCCGCGCTTGTTGCAAATATGCATCACTGCCTTGAAAAAAATCAATGTCGGTCAATACCGATAAACAGGTGGCGCCATGTTGCGCATAATCTTGTGCAATCTCCGCTGGCACAAAATGTTCACGAATCACACCTTGGCTTGGTGAAGCCCGCTTAATTTCAGCAATCACCGCCAACGCACCAGACGCAATCCGAGCCGCGATCACATCCACAAATCCCCTCGGCGGACTCGCCACGCGGATGTCTTGCTGTAAAGCCTGCACACTTTTCTGGCTCAGGCGTTGTGCCACTTCTTCACGTTTGCGTGCCAGAATTTTTGTTAAAATATCCGCTTGAGCCATGCTCACCCTCATTGAAACGATTGAGACACCTCAATCAATTGCGTCACTTTGGCCGCCGCTTTACCCTCACGAATGACCGCTTCGGCTAAACCACAGCCTTCACCCAACGTCGCCGCCAAACCCGACACATAAATGGCCGCACCAGCGTTCAAAATCACCACATCCCGTGCCCCCGAGTTGCTCTCACCCCGAAAAATTTGCTGAATCAGGGCCGCACTTTCTGCGGCAGTCTCCACCCCAATCTGTTCAATCGGCGCAAGCTCTAGCCCCACGTCGGATGGGTGCAACGTTTGCGCGGTGATCACGCCCGCTTTTAATTCGCTCACCCACGTGCGCCCACTGATGCTGATTTCATCCATGCCATCCTCGGCGTGTACCACCATGACATGTTGGCTCCCCAAGTTTTTTAACACCGTCGCAAGCGGTGCCAGTAACGCTTTGTCGTATACCCCCAAAACTTGGCACGGTGCATTCGCCGGATTGGTCAATGGCCCCAGCACATTAAATAACGTTCTCACCCCCAGCTCACGCCGAGGCCCAATCGCATGTTTCATCGCACTGTGAAACAGCGGGGCAAACATAAATCCAACCCCTGTTCTTTGCACACATTCGCTGACTTGTTCCGGGGTCAATTGAATATTCACCCCCAACACTTCCAACACATCCGCACTGCCTGATTGGCTGGACACAGAACGATTGCCATGTTTGGCCACTTTGCCACCGGCTGCCGCGACCACAAACGCACTGGCGGTGGAGATATTAAAACTTTTCGCACCATCGCCCCCGGTGCCACACGTATCCACCACATGAGGCCCCGCGATATCGACCGGGGAGGCCAATTGACGCATCACTTTGGCCGCCGCAGTAATCTCGTCAATACTCTCCCCTTTCATGCGCAAACCCACCAAAAATCCGCCGATTTGCGCCGGGGTTGCTTGCCCGCTCATGATGGTTTGCATCACCGACTGCATGTCGGCTTCGGTTAGTGCTTGCCGCGCAATCACGTGCTGTATCGCAGACTGCATATCCATCTTATTGTCCTTATTAACGTCAGTGGTTCAACAGAAAATTGCGTAACATTTGGTGGCCGTGCTCGGTCATAATAGACTCTGGGTGGAATTGCACGCCTTCAATCGGCAGTGATTTATGTCGAATGCCCATGATTTCATCCACCCCGGCTGCATTTTTTGTCCATGCGGTCACTTCTAACACGGCGGGCAGGGAGGCCTGTTCTAAAACCAAAGAGTGGTAGCGGGTGGCCTCAAAAGGAATCGGCAAACCGTTAAAGACACTGTTTTGCTGATGATAAATCGTCGAAACCTTACCATGCATAATCTCGTGCGCATGCACCACTTTCGCACCATAAGCTTGGCCAATGCTTTGATGCCCCAAACACACGCCCAATATTGGCATTTTTCCCGCAAAATGCTGAATCGCAGCAACCGAAATACCGGCTTCATTTGGCGTACAAGGCCCCGGCGAAATCACTAGATGATCCGGCTGCATGGATTCTATCTGTGCCAGGCTAATTTGGTCATTTCGGTGCACCACAACCTGTTCGCCCAGCTCACCAAAATACTGCACCAGGTTATAGGTAAACGAGTCATAATTATCAATCATCAGCAACATCGCATCACCCCAAACCCAGCCCTTTTTCCGCCATGGCGACGGCGCGAAAAACCGCACGCCCCTTATTCAAGGTCTCAGCCCATTCTTGACTGGGCACAGAGTCCGCGACAATACCGGCCCCCACTTGAATATACAGCCGGTTATCTTTAATCACGGCAGTTCTAATGGCGATGGCCGTATCCATATCCCCGGACCAAGAGAGATAGCCAATGGCCCCGCCATAAATGCCCCGTTTAACCGGTTCTAATTCATCAATAATTTGCATCGCGCGAATTTTCGGGGCACCAGACAACGTCCCTGCGGGGAAGGTCGCTCGCAACACATCCATCGCTCGGCTGTTTTTACGCACACGCCCGGTCACATTGGAGACGATATGCATCACATGAGAATATCGCTCAACAAGCATTTTCTCGGTCAACACAACCGTGCCGATATCCGCAACCCGCCCAACATCATTGCGCCCCAGGTCAATCAACATAAGATGTTCAGCCAGCTCTTTGGGATCCGCCAACAACTCTTTTTCAAATGCGTCATCTTCGGCTTCCGTTGCGCCCCGTGGCCGTGTGCCAGCAATCGGCCGCACCGTCACCTCACGCGCTTGCAAACGCACTAAAATCTCGGGGGATGACCCCGCCACGTGGAAATCTTTAAAATTGAGGTAATACATATAAGGGGAAGGGTTCAAACAGCGTAACGCCCGATATAACGACAAAGGCGAGGCCTCATAAGCAACCGACATACGCTGGGCCAAAACGACCTGCATCGCATCCCCCTCAACGATGTATTGCTTAATTTTATTCACCGCCGCTTCATAGGCCGTTTGACCAAACGCCGATTTAAAATCCGATTCTTTAACCTCCCGAGCGGTGTGCTCTTGAGGTTTAATCGAGGTTTGGCGCAACTGCGCAATTAAAGCATCAATCCGGGCATACCCTTGCTGTTGAGCCTCATCCACACTACCCGCACCGTTAGGATCCACATGCACAATGACATACAGTTTTCCGCTCAAATTATCAAACACAATCACTTCTTCTGATAACATCAAAACGATATCCGGCGTCTCTAACGGATCAGGGTTATCCGATGCGGCCAGTTTGGGTTCAATATAGCGGATCGTATCATAGGAAAAATAGCCGACTAAGCCCCCATTAGTCCGAGGCAATTCGGGGATATCCGGCACACGATAACGGGCCAAATACGCGTCAATCCACGCCAAGGGGTCTTCCACCACAGTGTGCTCCGATGTCTGCCCGGCAACCTGCACATCCACCGTATGCCCCACCACAGAAATCACGGTTTTTGAGGGCATCCCGATAACTGAGTAACGCCCCCATTTCTCGCCGCCTTGAACGGATTCTAACAAATAAGAATAATCACCATCCGCTAGTTTTAAATACGCACTGAGCGGCGTATCAAGATCGGCCAGAACGGCTTTAAATAAGGGAATACGATTAAAACCCTGTTGTTGATACTCTAAAAATTGCGCTGGCGTCATGAGGTCAGCCTATGCAGGGAAAATATCACGAAATGCGTCAAAACTGTCAATCACCAAATCCGGCTCAGACAAACGGATATCCACACCGTGGTTATACCCGTAACTCATGCAAATAATGTCAAATTGTGCCGCTCGCGCCGCTTTGACATCACTCACCGAATCACCAATCATTAAACACGCCTCGGGCGCTGTCGACAGCGCATTCGCAATGTGCAGCAAAGGCATCGGATCCGGCTTTTTCTTGTCTAAGGAGTCGCCACTCACCACGATTTTAAAATAGTCCCGAATGCCCAAATCCTGCAAAATCGGCAACGTAAACTGTTCCGCTTTGTTCGTCACACAGCCCAATAAAAAACCGCGTGAAGCAAGATACGCTAAACCCGTGCTCACCCCCGGATATAACGTACTCCGCTGGGACGTATTGTCAGCATATAAGGCCATAAATATCGGCATCGCTTGTGCAAATGCTGCGGCGTCAACTTGCCCTTCTAGCTGATTCATTAACGCGCGCTGCACCAAACGCTCAACCCCATTACCGACCCATTGCCTGACGGCCAATTCGCCACGCTCAGGCAGGCCCATGTGGCGCATCATGGCATCAACACAAAACGCCAAGTCAGGCACACTGTCGACCAAGGTGCCGTCCACATCAATCACAATCAGTTTGGGGGTTTTCATGATCCCGCTTTGGCTAACTCTGCTCGCATGGCATCAATCGTCACTTTATAATCATCGGTATTAAAAATGGCCGAACCCGCGACAAACATATCCGCCCCGGCTTCTGCTATTTCGCGGATATTATCGACTTTAACGCCGCCATCAATTTCTAACCGAATGTCGTAACCACTCTCATCAATCAGTTTGCGTGCGGCCCGTAATTTGTCCAGCGTGCCGGGAATAAAGGACTGCCCACCAAAACCGGGGTTCACCGACATCAACAGCACCACATCCACTTTATCCATTACGTGTTTCAAATAATCTAATGAAGTCGCCGGGTTAAACACCAAACCGGATTTGCAGCCTAGTTCACGGATCATTTGTAATGATCGGTCAATATGCTCGGAGGCTTCTGGGTGAAACGTAATATAACTCGCACCGGCTTTCGCAAAATCAGGAATGATGCGGTCAACGGGTTTCACCATCAAATGCACATCAATGTCTGCGGTCACACCATGTTTTCTCAAGGCTTCACAGACCAAAGGCCCAATCGTTAAGTTAGGCACATAATGATTATCCATCACATCAAAATGGACGACATTCGCGCCGGCGGTTAATACCGTATCAACTTCTTCCCCCAAACGGGCGAAATCTGCCGATAATATAGAAGGGGCAATTAAATAGTCAGGCATCAGGTTTCTCCGTTCTGTCCATGAAAGCGGTAAAAATGAGCGACCATCGTACTGCATCCCGACAGCATTATTAAGCACTTTTTATCCCGGCAACTACTTTAGAATAAAACGGTTACAATGAAATATAACAGATCCATTATCTTTAGCCTCACACTCTGCCTATTGGCCAATCCCGCCAATGGCAGCAACTTCCTTCGAGAACAACGCATCGCCAAGAGCATCGAGAAACACCTTGTGATTGGCCAAGCGAAATGGTTAGAAGCCAACGGAGAGCCCTTTTTAAGCATTTTCACAGAAACAGAACGCGAGAGCCTGCAAGGCGTCATTATTTTACATGGCATGAACGCTCACCCCAATTCAGCCGAGGTTATCTACCCCTTACGCACACAACTCACCGAATTTGGCTGGTCAACACTGTCCATCCAAACCCCGGTATTGGCCGCCTCTGCAAGTTATGCCGATTATCTGGATATTCTGGATGAAATTCCGCCCCGCATTGAAGCGGCCATCCAATTTTATAAAAGCATTGGCGTTAAAGAGATTTTCATCATTGGGCATAGCTTTGGCGCAATGATGTCCGTGTATTATTTTTCAACTTTCAAAGAAAAAACAAAGTTGCGCGGGTTAATTGCCATCAGCTTATCTGGGGAGCCCCAAAATACCGTGAATCCCTTAAAACTCATCGAGAAAGTCAAGTCGCCCCTGCTCGACATATCCGCAGGGTTTGATATTCCAAGCGTTAAAAATACGCGAAAGGCTAGAAAATTGGCTGCGACACGCGGGCAGAATACGGCGTACCGGCAATCGGAAATCACTGAGGCGGGGCATTTTTATCGAGGTGCGGAAACGGCTTTAGTGAAAAAAATTCGGGGTTGGATGCACACTATTTTAAACCCATGAGGCCAGCAAATAGACCCACACGACACTACTGACTCGCCATAAAATGCCGAATTTTACGCACATATCCTTGCGTTTCCTTTGGCACTAAAGGCTCTAATTGCCGCCATTTTCTGACTGTATCGTAGGTTTTGAGTGCTTTTTTATACGCTTTGCGAATTCGACCATGCCCCGCATTATACCCACCAAACATCAGCGCCAAACGCTCTTGCGTATTGAATCCGCGCTGCCATTTTCGATACAACTGCCGGTCATAATAGATACCCGCTGCAATATTCCATTTCGGCGTATTAATATTGAAAAAATGCGGATTTTTACCTTTAATCTCACGATAGGTCGCTGGCATAATTTGCATCAGGCCTTTTGCCCCAACCCAGCTCCTCGCCTTAGGATCAAGGTTAGACTCCGCAATCGCTTGCGCCTTAAACCAACGCCACTCAAAATGCGGCCCAAAATAATGCTTGGTGTATTTACGAAACAAATGGTCGTATTTTCGCGTCCATTTATCTGAGTCCACGATCCTACCGGCCAACACTTGCCCATGAACCAAACAAATACACAGCAACACAACGAGCCGAAACAAGGACATTAATTCAAACCCAAACCGACGACTAACCCTAAAGCCGTACCAATACCAATAAAAATTCCCATGACCATCAGGCCGACAGCGACATTCCCCCGAGACAGTTCATCATTGATGTCAAAACACACCGAATGATTAAAAATACGACACCCTAACCACATGAAAAACAGGGTTAAAAACCCGCCAAAAACCGCATACAAAAAATTCAGTAACAAAGGATCAATTTCTTTAGGCGGTGCCACCAAGTCATCCATCAACGTCACCAATCTATCCATGGCCTCAGGGTGGCCTTTATCAACCGCCAGTTGGTAAAAAGCAATCGCTTTTGGGTAATTTTGCTGCTGCTCATACGTTTCTGCACTCGCAAATAACTCAGCACCTGCCTCAACAGCATGCCCCAGCGTTGGCATCCAACAGAAACAACTCAACCACACTATCATTATATACCGCATTTCTTACCCCTACCTTCAAGCCTATTGCCAACCAACGAATTTATTTTTTTATTTTTTTTCTTGTCACCAAGCAGAGTAAAAAACCCAGCAAACAAAGCCCCGCCCAAACACTGCCCATCGACTTCAAATGCGGCTCAGCGGCCGCTAACGTGCCCGTCAATAAACCATCGAACCCGGCGGCCATCATCGCTGGCACCCAGTAGTCACCGGCTGCATTGAAACTGGGTGTAAACAACAGCGCAGTGCCCCAAGCCAAAAAAAGCATTTTAAACCAACATGGCCTGAGCTTTCTAACGCGCCACCAGACAAACGTGGTGAGCAACGCACTCGTCCCCAAGTAGACCCACCAAACCATTTCAAAATACGGTTCTTGCATCACCGACTAGTTTCCCTATAACGAAAGCCTGCGTTCGCGCCAAGCATCAAAAGCCCCATGTCAATTACTAAGGATGGCACACAGCGCTGTATATTCTGCCTTAAATTTAGCAAAAAACCACCTCGCCCACCGAATGGCTTTAGAAAAAACTTCTCAATTCAAACGCACTAAGCCAAAATAGCCCCCCAGACAAACCATCCAAGGGAACCTCGTGGAGATTAATCTACCGCTTGTTGCAGAAGGCAAAGTCCGACGTATTTATGCGGCCGATGAGCAACATTTGCTCATCGTCACAACAGATCGCATCTCTGCGTTTGACGTTGTTATGCCGACCATGATCCCGAACAAAGGCATCATTTTAACCCAAGTCGCGAATTTTTGGTTTGACCGATTAAGCGCCCTCATACCCAACCACATGACCGACAAAACACTCTCCGACTATCTATCAGCCGCGCATTGTCTCGCCCTAAAAGACCGAGCCATCATTGTTAAAAAACTCAAGCCATTGCCGATTGAAGCCATTGTCAGAGGGTATCTTGTGGGCTCTGGCTGGAAAGATTATGAAACAAGTGGTCAGGTCTGTGGCATCACACTGCCCGAGCATTTACAACTCGCCGAAAAACTCCCAACACCGCTCTATACCCCCTCAACCAAAGCGCACATTGGCCAACACGATGAAAACATCTCTTTCGCCGAGACAGTTGCGTTACTCGGTGAGGAAAAGGCACATAAAATCCAGCAAATTAGCCTAACCCTATACCAAACCGCATCAGCATACGCACTCAGCAGGGGTATCATTATTGCGGATACAAAATTTGAATTTGGCGAAGATGACAACGGCACCCTGTACCTCATTGACGAAGTGCTCACCCCGGACTCTTCGCGCTTTTGGCCGGTTGATTTATACCGAGTGGGACACAATCCCCCGAGTTTTGATAAACAGTTTGTGCGCGACTACCTGGAATCACTGCACTGGGATAAAACCCCTCCAGGGCCAACACTGCCCAAAAACATCGTTGACAAAACCGCTGAAAAATATCAGGACGTCGCCAGCCGACTGATGACGCAATAGGCAGCATCAACGCGGCCATTCATCGGGTAAATAAACCAAACACCTATTTCAGAATTCGCTAATTCTCTAATAACCTCTTGTTTTTATTTAATGATCACCTATTCTGTTATTGAGTGTCTGAAAACGACACACAAAAAGACGCTTTAAAAGCATTCTCTTATTCAATAAAATAGCAGTATATTCATTGAATGACGTAATACCACGGCATCGATAGGCCAAATATAACAATTTTACAAACATCGAAGAGGTTCCACCATGCACCGTATCCAGACTCAACTGACTCACTTAATTCTCGCGTCTTTGCTTGGTTTCGCCAGCATTTTTGCATCCGGCGTTGCCACAGCCTACCAACCCCATGAAGAGGTTCATACCGGTAAGATGATTGCCGATGCTATCGCCGTAAGACCCTTAATGTTTGGTGCTTTAATTGTTGGCACATTTACCTTTGTGGTGTCTTCTCCCTTCAGTGCTTTTGGTGGCAACATCGAAGAATCATTTGAAAAAATGGTGCTTGAACCCGCAAAATATACCTTTGTTCGACCCCTTGGACACATGGATGACGAACCCCTTTCGGCCAACTAATCCCCCTCAAATCAAATACTCAGCGGTATACGGTCACATACCGCTCAGTCCTTCAGGACATTTACGGCTAGACAATCACCCGTAAAATTTTATAAGGTATGCCCGGTTGCGGGTGTAGTTCAATGGTAGAATACGAGCTTCCCAAGCTTGATACGTGGGTTCGATTCCCATCACCCGCTCCACCATATCGATCACGTGGAGATTGGCACATGGAAGTCCGCATCAATGGCGATGTCACCGTTTTACCCCCTCATACCTCGGTTCACCAATTATTAACACAGCAAGGTTTGTTGGATCAGCGCATTGCGATAGAAATTAATCTGGAAATCGTGCCACGAAGTGCCTTTGAAACTCAAGCGATACAAGCAGGGGATCAAATCGAAATCGTACAGGCCATTGGCGGTGGTTAACCCCAACTTGAACAATACTGGAATTTAGCAATGACGCATGCAAACGATCCCTTAATACTCGCCGGGCACACTTATCACTCTCGGCTACTCGTGGGTACTGGCAAATACCAGGACTTAACCCAAACCAAACTAGCGATTGAAGCCAGCGGCGCTGAGATTGTCACCGTTGCCATTCGCAGAACCAATATTGGCCAACACAAAAACGAACCCAATTTATTAGATGTCATCTCTCCAGAGCAATATACCCTGCTACCGAATACGGCAGGATGTTACACCACCCAAGATGCCGTACGCACCTGCCGACTCGGACGCGAGCTGTTAAATGGCCATAACCTGGTTAAACTTGAAGTCTTAGGTGATGAAAAAACGCTCTACCCAGACACAACCGCTACTTTAGAAGCGGCGGAAATACTCGTGAAAGATGGTTTTCAGGTCATGGTTTACACCACCGATGACCCCATCACCGCAAAACGTTTAGAAGACCTTGGTTGCATCGCCGTTATGCCGTTGGCGGCGCCGATTGGATCCGGCCTGGGCATCCGCAACCCTTACAACATCATGACCATCATTGAGAATGCAGAAGTGCCGATTCTCGTCGATGCCGGTGTTGGCACGGCCTCTGATGCCGCCATTGCCATGGAATTAGGCTGTGATGGCGTCTTGATGAATACCGCCATCGCCGCAGCCAAAAACCCAATACTCATGGCCCAAGCCATGAAAAAAGCCATTGAAGGGGGCCGAGATGCCTTTTTAGCTGGCCGCATGCCCCGCAAACGTTATGCCTCAGCCTCCTCCCCACTTGAAGGTACTTTTTTTTAATTAATGTCAGAATCTCATTATAACCCTAGCATTAAAAGTTTTGTGCTACGCCAAGGCCGCCTCACACCAGGCCAAAAAAATGCATTTGAGCAGTCTTGGGCAGATTATGGCATCGAATTTAAAGATGCCCCCCTTGACCTTGCTGGGTTATTTGCACAGACACAACCCACCTACCTAGAAATCGGCTTTGGCAATGGGGATACACTGGCGCAAATGGCCACACATTACCCACACTGCAATTTTTTAGGCATTGAAGTACACCGCCCCGGTGTCGGCCACCTATTGGTCGAGCTCAAAGCCCGCAATTTAACCAATGTGAAAATCATCTGTCATAACGCAGTGGAGGTCATCCACCACATTCCCCCGCAAACGTTAGCGGGCATGCATATTTTCTTTCCAGACCCGTGGTCTAAAAAGAAACACCATAAACGGCGGCTTATTCAACCTTGGTTTGTCCAACTCAGCATCCCCAAATTATGTGCACAAGGTTACCTGCACATCGCAACCGATTGGCAAAACTATGCTGAACACATTTTGAACGTGATGCAGGCGACACCAGGATTGATCAACCACTCCCAAGCAGAGTACAAACGCCCCAGTTATCGTCCAAACACAAAATTCGAACAACGTGGCCTCAACTGCGGACATACGATTTGGGATCTAGTTTTTAGTCACGCCCAAACAATCTCCCCACCCGCATAAAAAACCTCTGGAAAACTAGCGACAATCCCCATTATTTCCGATATCATACCGCCCCTTAAGTAGGTCATGCCTTTGTCTTAAATTTTTAATCCATACATCCAAATGGCGATGTACCGTAAAGGAAATAGTTTTATGTCTACAAATCATCCCATTATCGCGGTTACTGGATCCTCTGGTGCCGGTACAACCACCGTCAAAAATGCATTTGAGCACGTTTTTCGCCGCATGCATCTCCGGCCTGTTGTCATCGAAGGCGATAGCTTTCACCGTTATGATCGAATGGAAATGCGAAAAGTCGTTGCTGAGGCAACCGAAAAAGGCGAGAACATGAGCCATTTCGGTCCAAAAGCAAACCTGTTTGAAACCTTATCCGATCTATTTCGACAATATGGTGAAGACGGCACTGGCAAAAAACGCTATTACTTGCACAGTGATGAAGAAGCCGATGCTTACGATGGCTTATCACCTGGGGAATTTACACCTTGGGAAGACATTTCAACCGATACCGATTTAATGTTTTATGAAGGCTTACATGGTGGTGTTAAAGACGGCACAGTGGATGTTTCAAGCCATGTTGATTTACTCATTGGTGTTGTGCCTATCGTTAACTTGGAATGGATTCAAAAAATTCATCGTGATACGGCTGAGCGTGGGTATAGTACTGAAGCAGTCACGGATACCATTTTAAGACGTATGTATGATTATACCCATTACATCACCCCGCAATTTTCTAGAAGTGACATCAACTTCCAACGGGTACCTACTGTTGATACCTCAAACCCCTTTATCGCACGAGACATTCCAACCGCCGATGAAAGTTTTGTGGTCATCCGATTCAAGAACCCACGAAAATTTGACATTAATTTTTCACATTTGTTGAATATGTTGCAAGGTTCCTTTATGTCCAGAAGAAACACCATTGTGGTTCCAGGCGGCAAAATGGGATTTGCCATGGAAATTATTTTCACCCCCATTCTTGAACGCATCATGTTTGGCCGCTTAGCTTAATCTCCAACCATTCAGCACAAACATTGAGACAAAAAAAAGCGCCTTAATCGGCGCTTTTTTTATCGAAAATATGACGGCTTATTTTGCTTCAGTTGCGGCCTCAACGTTGACTTCAGCTGCTTCAACCTTAGCAGCAGTCGCCTCAACCTTAACCTCAGTTGCCACTGCAGCTTCAACTTTGGCTTCTTCTACCTTCACCTCTACTTTTGGTGCCACTTTGACTTCATCGGCAAAAGGTTTCGCATATTCTGCCTGCGTTTTCTTAATGTCTTCCATCATCGCTTTTCGGCTGGCTTCCATTTCTTTGAGCATTTTCACACGCCTAGCATCCATTTCTACACGAGATTTTTGCATCGCCTGCATCATTTCAACCCGTTTAGCGTCCATTTCTCGCTTAATTTCAGCCGGTGTTTTAAACCCTGCAGGCAATTTTGGTGCTGCAAATTGAGGCATAACTGGCGACGCAAAGCGGGGTGCATTTTTCGCAAATTCTGCAGCGGCCTGTTGTTGAGCGGCAACCGCTTTTGCATGCTGATCTAACATCGCTTTATGCTGTTCTGGTGTCATCACCGGCGCATAACCATTATTGCCATTATAACCGTTGTAACCATTAAAACGGTTCTGCGTATTGCCTCGACCGCGCCCATGCAGACTGCCGCCAAAGGTAAATCCGCCATCGATATTGCTAGCGCCTTCACCAACACCGTTTCCAAAACCCTTGCCGTCACCGTTGTATGAAGCATTATCCCATGCAGATACAGATGCAGATGCACCAACCAAAGCGATTGCGATGACTTTAGCGATTGTTTTCATATTCAGCTATTCCTAGAATTTATAAGCCACACCATGCAGCCCATTCAATGCCAAGCAGTATATTAGACAGCCCTAATCATCGCAAATCAAAATTATTTATCTATACAACAGTTTTATTATATACAGATATCATCAATCACAAATCCAGTCTGACAACAGTGCCGCTCCGCCAATCGACACGCAAATGCCAAAGCCGATGTTAACTCGAATGAGGCCTGATACGCATGGATAAAAGCGGCATTAAAAACATCCCCCGCACCCACCGTATCAACCGCATCAACCGGATTCGAAGGGCAGTCAACCACCGCTTTTCCCGGCTCAATCCCAAAGGCACCATCCGCTCCCCAGGCGCACACCATAACCTTCTGTGGGTACTCCACCTGATAAGCCAATAAAAAATCGGTTGCCGCAGTATATCCTTGGCACAAGGCATACTGTTTTGAAAACAAGACGAGGCCAGATAAGGCGATCAGTGACTCAATCCCCGGCCGATCCTTCTCAATTTCTAGTGAGCACAGCACGCCCATTGACGCCGCATGGCGTAACATGAGCGCTGTTTGCGTGATATTTCTGCCTTCAAAATGGATCCAGTCGTAGTGTTTTATGTGTAATGCCATAAAGGCTTTTGCCTCATATTCAGGCAGTTGCCGATCATGCACAATGGTTCTCGACGCACTCGCCTGGCTGTTGACAATACACGAGACCGGCGACCGACTGCCCGCGCACAACACAACTGGCGACAGATCAATGTGATATTGTTTAAGATCCTCACGGATTAAGCTGGCAAATAGATCATCGGCCAGCGTGCCAGCCCAAACACCGTGATGACCCAACTGAGACAACACCACCAATGTATTTGTCCCATTCCCACCTCTCACCAGGCGCAAGCCTTCGGCCCGCACTTCGTCATCTTCACGCGGATAACAGGCAACCTCACTGATGATATCAACGGTTGCGATACCCACAACCAAAATCTTCATGCGGGTGCTGGCCCCTTACACGCCGTCATGCTGATCCAAGCGGTGTTTTCCACTCGAAAAATTGATGACTTCAAGGCCTTGGGTGGCCCGCCCCAACGTCGGCCTAAAAAACGTCTGACTGGCTTTCTCATCCAGCGCTTTAGGCGCCGCTTTCGTTTCGTCTGGTGTTTTACCTTGTGATTCAGACGTCCCCATAATGCCCGAAAAGGTGGTCGATAATCGAGAAAATAACGTTTTCTCGCCGGTCAAAAATTGTACAAACACAACAAAAAGGAAACCCACCATGATGCCCACAAAAAACAAAAACGCTTTGCTATTTTGCTTTTTACGCCCCTCAGCAAGCCCCGGAAGAGAAACCCCTCTAGGCTGCGCATCTAAGCGTTTTTGTAGCTCAACCATCTTATGCTGGTGTTCAAAACCCGTGGCCTCAACTTGGGTTTTTGCTTCAGTTAACTCACGCACAGTCGCTTGTGCACTGGATAACTCCTGGCTTAACCGGCCCGTTTCTTCTCGTTCCAGCATCAGTTCTGCATCGTTTTCTTCACTCACGATTTTTAACTTTTTATAGGCGTCTTGTATCTGATACACAGAACGATCAAGCTGTTGATTTTGTTCAAAAACATCGGCTTTTGAATGGTCTACTTTTTGACATTCCTCTTGATAACTTTCGGCCCGCTGATGCTCTTGTATGAACTTTTTCTCCCACTGGTCGCGCTGCGCAATAATCGCCTTTAATTCCTCGGCAGAATGCGCTCGCACCAAATCTAACTCTTTCTGCAAAGCCGTCATTTCATCCGGCATCATATCCGCCAACGCCGTCCGCATATCTGCACTGTCTGGTTGACTCGCTTGCTGCTCACGCGCTTGCTCCAATTCGCGGCTGGCGGCCAATAACTGCGCATTTAAAGCCTGCTTTTCTTGCTCTAATGTCCTGAGTAATTGCTCATGTTCCGTCCGCTGTTGCACGGTTTCAGCCTCACACGCTTGCATGCGCACGTCTAAAGCATCATGCGTAGCTTGTAACTGCTGTTTCTCTTTGGCTAAACGCATCAGCTTAGACTGCGCACTGCTCAATTTTCCTTCGACCTCTGACACCTGCGTCAGCGCTTGTAGCTTAACAATTTCAGCCGATGATGCTTCACCGGTTTGCTCTAAAAGCGCCACTTTTTCGGTTAAATCACGCGTATGGGATGCTGCCTCATGCGCGGCTTCCTCCGCAATTTTTAAGGCACGCTCCGCCTCCGCCAAAGTCCCCAGTTGTTCTGTCAAAGCTGCCTGATCTGTTTGCAGCTGTGCCACCTCATGTTGTGTTGCCTCCGCATCCGCCACCGACTGTGCCAACGCCTCATCAACGGCTATTTTTGCGTCAGTCAAGACTTGAATGTCTGCAACTTGTGCTTGTTCTACTGCTGTCAACGACTCAAGATTCACGGCTTGATCACTGAGCTGCTGTTTTAGTTGCGTATTCTCTAGGTCTGATGCTTGCGCACGTGCTTCAACCGCAACCTGCAATGCATGCGCATCATCTTGCGCTTGTTTTTGTGCTGCAACTTGTGCCTGCAATTGCTGCTGCGCTTCAGCGGCGTCACACAATTCACTGTCTACCGCTGCGGCCTTCTCCGCCATTTGCTCGCGCGCACTCTGCAAAGCCGCCGCATCCTGCTGCTGTTGCTGTTTCGATAATTTTTCACTCGCCTCAAGTTTTTTCACCGTCGCTAAGAGTTGCTCATCGGTTTGAATATCCCCCAACTCGGCCAAGCGTGCTTCTAGCGCTTCAATTTCTTGTTTGAGCAAATGGGCGGTTTGGTCTTCCCCCGCCAGGGTGACCGCATCCCGCGCCAACCCCATTTCTGTTTCTAAATCAGCGATTGTCTGATTCAAGACGGCCATTTGTTCTGTGCTGGTTTGCTGCAACGCGTCCAACGCTTGCTGAGATTGCTCAACTTGTTTTAACGCCAGCACTTCTGCATTTTTCGCGCTGTCACAATTAGCCATCACCGTATCTGTCTGGGACTTAAACAGATCTCGCTCTTTTTGCCAGGTATAAAATTCCCGCTCGTGGTCTTTTCGAGTCTCCACCATTTCTTGCTCAAGGCCGGTAATTTTATCCAGATATTCTTGCTCTGTATCACCTTGTTTAGCTTGCAACGCCTCTAACGCATTTTGCATCGACAATTTATCACGCACCGCTCTTTCGGCGGCGGCACGTGCGGTTTTAAGTGCGCGTGTCGCCGCTTCATCATGCGCGATGGGTACCGCCGTTGCCGGTTTTGTTTCAATCACCTCGGCCTTCGGCTGTTTTTTCTCACCCTTATCGACCTTAATACCGTCTAATCCCCCCTTCAGCACCGATAAGACATAACCGCGCTCCTGCGCTAAAAAAGCACTTGAGGCACTTTGCTGGCCATTGTCACAGTAAGCCACATAATGCCCAGACTCTTCCAGTTTGGTAATTTGATGTCTCAGAATATAATGTGGAATATTAATACTATCGGGCAGGCCATTTTTTTTATGCTGTTCAGGCGCTCGAATATCTAACCAATGCGCGCCCCCTTCTATTAACGCAACTGCTGCTGGATAAGCCACCAGATCCAACATGGGATTGGTGATCAACTCCACAAAATCGGCTTTACTCAAACGCAACAGCGTGCCATCTGTCAACATCTGCACACTGGTACTTCTTTTTGAGCCGGAGACCAATGACTCCTCCCCAAAAACATCGCCATCCTTTAAAACGGCCAGCTTAATTTTTTTGTTGGTTTTTTCATCCAAGCGCAAAACAGAACATTGGCCCGTTTGAATAAAGTAATAATAATCTCCCTCATCACCTTGCTGGATGATCTGGTCTCCCTTTGCAACGGCAATGGGTTCAAAGCGGGTCATGATTTTTTGAATATTGTCTGCTGGAATTTCTTGAAAGATCGGCCTCTGTAACAAGCTAACCATCCAGTCATCACTCTCACTTGTGTCCAGTTCACTCACATCGTAATCCACTTTTTTCGTGCCTGAAGAGATATCGCGAAGCATACTGGCCTCTAGCCAGAATAGTGTAATGCTGGTTTTTGCTCTGGCTGAATACTGCCTCGGTTGAACGTTGGCTAACGGCACCTTTGCTTCCGGCGTACTCGCCTTGATCACATCAACAACAGAACGCCCAGAGAGCAATTCAACTTCACCGGATAACAAAAAAATGGCCTGCTGATCGTTTTCTGTCGCTTTAAATAATAATTTACCTGGCGGCAATGCATTTTTTTTAATGCTTGCCTGAAGTTTGCTCAATTCGCTGTCACTCAGCTGTTCGAACGGCTGAAATTTTTTCAGCACTGCCAAATCTATTTGGATTTTATCGACCATGAAATAAACCTTTCACCGGGAAATATCACTATATTTTAGTACACGTCACTCAAAACCTTGCTGCAATAGCAAAGATTTCCCTCTCTGAGTAAAACTCAATTCCCGCAAAAAAGTCATCCCCAATAAAACATCACCGCGCATATTCGGCAAAATCATAGCCCGCACATTGTGCACCGAGATATCGCCGACTTGAACACGGTTTAAGTGTGTCTGGTAAGCCTCTGTATCCCCATTCGCGGTTGAACTCATCAGTCTCGGCCCGAGAGACAAACCTAACTGCATGGCTAAATCGTAAGGTAAAGCCACGGTTGTCGCCCCAGTATCAACCAACATGGTCACATCCATGCCGTTAATACGGCCCGTCACACGATAATGCCCTTGCGGATTCCGCCGTAACACCACTGTTTTTGTGCGCTGATCAAACGTCGTTTCAACCGTTTGATTGGGGTTATCTCGGTGGCGTAGAAACACATCAAAAACGAACAGTAAAATGGCAAACACCAACAGCCAAAAGAGGAAATACATAACATGACCAATTTTTGATGCATTACTCGCCACCGCTTCACCTCCACAAACAGATTGTTACCAGCCTCGTCGCTGTTTAAAACGTTGCTGACGATACTGCCGTTTAAAATAATTGCGATAATGAATCACCGCACTGTTCCCATTCGCCGTCAGATCAAACACTTTCCAATCTGTGCCGTCAAAATAGAAGCGAAAATTAATTTTCGTCGGATTACCGCGAGCCCGTAAAATCCACACAGCCACCGTCACTTCTTTACCTGAACGCCCGCGTTTCACTCTAGAAACCCGAATTTCTCGGCTATCATAATCAGCCAAACTTTTCACCAACGTGGTCAAAAATGATCGCCGCAAATATGCCTGCATACGGTTTTTTTCCGCTGCATCCGCTTTTCGATAAATCGACCCTGCGGCCCATTTTGTCATGTATTTGAAATCAAAATACGGCGCCAACTCTTGATTCACAAACTGCTCAATGGCTTTTGGATTACTCTGAGTACCCGGCGTAAAAAAAGACCTTAATTTCGTAAAGCCTTGTTTCAGTATGGTTGATGGACTTAATAACTGAACCGATTCGGCCGGCGCCTGAGGATAAGGCTCATAAGCCAATACGGACGTACTGAACAACAGTAAACAAACGACAATCGACGTTTTTTTCATTCTGATTCCTTTTATTATTATTCCCAACAATATCAATGCGCCTCAGATGGCACCTACAGGCCGTTGAGTCATACGCATGATGGGTGATTTAATATAATCACACTTCCGTACAATGCGCCACACTTGCCCAATCGGCAGCGACAAATTAAGCTTAATCCTATGCCCTCACCGAATGAAGGATAGCTATGCAATACTCCCGCGCTATTTTACTCTCACTGACATTGGCCTTATCTCAGCCCAGTTGCTCAGGACTCCCCACCCAAGTTGATGGCACTCCGCTACCGTCACTGGCACCGATGCTAGAGGCTGCCACACCCGCAGTGGTGAATATTTCCACACAAAATAACCCTCCATCACCGGGCTACACGTTAACGCTTGACCGCTTTTTCCGACAACTTTTAATCCCAGAAAAGCGCCAACAAAAATCGCAGAGTTTAGGCTCTGGCGTCATTGTTGATGCCAACAAAGGCTACCTCGTCACCAACTATCATGTGATC